>ERZ812616.35-NODE-35-length-188698-cov-16.190381_pt1 | contig 188698 bp, 156 predicted proteins | sample MGYA00376249_ERZ812616 | MGnify/ENA primary metagenome ERZ812616 (study PRJEB26924, sample SAMEA4378265) | human gut metagenome | biome: human gut; feature: human-associated habitat; material: faeces | place: China | collected 2013 ...
GGGACAGCATAGATTTTGACGACAAAAGAAAAGCCGCCGATGGTTTGATCTCTACGATCAAGGCCACCAGCGACCGTGTTCAGATAGAGTGGAAAATCTGACATTTCCGCTCTATCGCCCCTCATTTCTATTTTATCTTGTTTGTACCCCTTGTACACCGATGTTTTCAAATGTTAAAATATGATTTCCGACTTCTGTTTCAAATACATAATTGATTGCTTTTCCCGTATTTTCAAAGTCCATAGGTTCTTTTCCGTCTAACAGAAGCCGAAAATTATTATACTCGTTAAAGTGCAAGGTCAATGACAATTTGACCTTACCATATTCTACATTTACCATCGAAGCTACAATCCATTCTGCACATTATTTGCAATAGTCTTTAAAATACATATGCTTATTTTCGCCGAACGGCACGGCTCAAATTTTATTTTGCTGAATATTTTTCAATAAAGCTCTCAACCGTGTTCCAATAAAGCTCCGGCTCAACCGAGGATGAAAGCGCGTGTCCGGCACCATTGACGGTCAAACATTCTTTCTTGCAGACTGCCGCCGAATACAGCTTATCGAGCATACTGTATGGAACAAGCTCGTCATCGGAGCCGTGAATAAACAGAGTCGGAATACGGCTTTGTTTGACTTTCTCAAGAGCGCTCGCTTGCTTGAAATCGTACCCGTCGCGAAGTCTTGACATCACAGACGCGGCGTTGAGTACGGGAAACCACGGGATATGCAGAGCGTTTGCTTCGCATTTGAATTCATCCCATTCCGAGGTGTAGCCGCAATCTGCGATTATAACCTTGACATTTTCGGGCAGCTCTTCTCCGGAGGCCATAAGTACCGTCGCCGCTCCCATGGATACGCCGTGTAGTATTATTTGCGCATTTGGCTCCCAAGAAATAATTAGCTTTATCCATTCGATAACGTCAAATCGCTCCGGCCAGCCCATTCCTATTTTCGTGCCCTCGCTGTCGCCGTGTGCACGTGCGTCTGCTGCCAGAACATTATACCCGAGTGAGTAAAATTTGTTTACAAAACCGGCCATATGCTTGGCCTTGCTTGTGTATCCGTGGCAGACAAGTACATATTTTGAACTATTGTTTTTAAATATCTTACCGTGCAGACGAAGAGAATCGGACGTAATGTAAACATCCTCACCGTGCTCATTGTACCATTTTTTCATTTCGGGCGTACCGGTAAGTCCGCTGTATTTTTCGCTCGCGTCTTCTTCGCTGCCGGATGTGTTCGTGACCTTTTGAACGAGATTGTTGAGCTTACTCATATGTATAGGTGATTTTGTGTTTATCGAGAAATCATAGAATATTTCCGCCGACATTGCGGTCAATGCCGTCAGTCCGCAGAGAGTGCCGAAAACCGCACCTGCATTTTTTCTGTTCATAGAAAATCCTCCGTCATTTTTTAAAATTATACCATACACACGAATTTTGTTTCAAGTCTTTTGCTGTTTATATATTTTATACGGCAATTAGAACTGTTTTTTTGTTAAAAAGGCAAAGAGGCTTCAAGTAGACTGTTTCAAGCATTTTGCTCCGTATCGAAAATGTTGTGCGGTATTGATTCCGATTTATCGCTTTGATATAATAAAATGAGAGTAATAGAGGTGTATTATGAAAATAACATACATTAACCACAGCGGATTTTTGGTTGAAACCGAGGACTGCTACTATGTTTTTGATTACTACAAAGGCGAGATGCCGAGGCTTGACAAAAGCAAGGAAGCCATAGTCTTTTGCAGTCACTTTCACCACGACCATTTTAATCCGAAAATCTTTGAAATCCTTGATGATATGGCTATGAATTATCAGGCTGTTTTGGCGAAGGACATTAGCAAAAAGAAGTATCCTGCCGGTGTGAAAGTTACGACGGCTTATCACGATCAAACCTATATTCTTGACAACGGTACAAAGGTTACTACGCTTCTTTCAACCGACAGCGGTGTGGCCTTTATCGTCAAAACAAGCGAGGGCGCAATTTACCACGCAGGTGATTTGAACGATTGGCATTGGGAGGGTGAGCCGGAAGATGACAACCGCCAAATGGCCTCCATGTACCGTGCCGAGATTGACAAAATCAAGGGCGTTCATTTTGATGCCGCATTCGTTCCCCTTGACCCAAGGCAGGAGGAGCATTATGCCGACGGTATGCTTTATTTTTTGAAACACGTCGACTGCAACGCCGTTTTCCCTATGCATTATTGGAACGAACCGAGCGTGATTGATAGGTTTATCACCGAATATCCGCAGTATAAATCACGAATAAAAAATACAGAATCCGCAAAAGGAGAAGAAATATGAGCTTTAGAATGATTCACGAAAACTATAATGTTTCCGATTTGGATAGGTCGATTAAGTTTTATGGCGATGCGCTTGATTTGCACGAGGTCAGACGAAAAACCACCGACGATTTTATTATCGTTTATTTGAGCAATGATTCAAGCGATTTTGAGCTTGAGCTCACTTGGATTAAAGAACATCCGCAGACGTACGATTTGGGGGAATGTGAATTTCATTTGGCATTTAAGGCAGATGATTTTGATTCGGCACATAAAAAGCACAAAGAAATGGGCTGTATTTGCTTTGAGAATCCTGAAATGGGTATCTATTTCATCGAGGACCCGGACGGCTATTGGCTGGAAATTTTACCGTAACACAGAATAAAACCAAAAAGCGTCGGAGAAAGCCAATCTCCGACGCTTTTTGTATGTTATTAAATAATGAATAGCGTTGTGAATATTTCGAAAATTTACAACAGCAGAAATTATTAGGGATTATTAATCTACCACATAACTTGCACTCGCTTCTAAATCTACAACAGTAGAAATTATAAGGGATTATTAATCTTACGCAACAGTGGGACGCTGTCGACAAATCTACAACAGTAGAAATTATTAGGGATTATTAATCCATCAAGTATTTCGGGGCAATTTGTACTTATCTACAACAGTAGAAATTATTAGGGATTATTAATCAAAGAAAAGCTCTTAAAGCTTTTAAAAGATCTACAACAGTAGAAATTATTAGGGATTATTAATCGACAACTTATCAAAACTATCATAATACAATCTACAACAGTAGAAATTATTAGGGATTATTAATCATGAGATGGCAAAATTTGCGAAGCAATCTATCTACAACAGTAGAAATTATTAGGGATTATTAATCCTCCAACATAACGGCGGCGTGACAGTCATCTACAACAGTAGAAATTATTAGGGATTATTAATCAATATGTTAAACGCCTTTTTGGTAATAATCTACAACAGTAGAAATTATTAGGGATTATTAATCTTGTGTGAGTTATGAGGTATAGACAAGATCTACAACAGTAGAAATTATTAGGGATTATTAATCAAAAACAAACGGAAGTGATTAAATATGCCATCTACAACAGTAGAAATTATTAGGGATTATTAATCAGTGCACTTATCAGCAAGGAACGGTACATCTACAACAGTAGAAATTATTAGGGATTATTAATCCCTTGGATTGTTATAATTTACAAATTCGTTTTCGACAATTTGTTAAATATATCCGTCATAAACGGTTCTGATTTTCTTTTTGCGTTCAGTTAAAACACCTGTTTTTTCGTCAAAAACATCAATTTTGCCAATCAAATTATATTTTTCGCAATACACGCTCACGCCCTGCAACACACTCTTTTCGGTTGAGTATGTTGCAGAGTCGGAATGTTTATGGGCATTCGTTCCGTTTAATTGAAACGAATCCTGAACCATAATATTTTCTTCGGTTTCAAGCGAATGAAAAAATATTGAAGCAGGGCAGAATATAAAATCATTTAATTGAGATATAGCTAAGGGCTGCTCGCTCATTTTTGCGTGTATTCAAGCCATTCGGCATTAGTTATACTGAGATTTGCTTTATTAAGCATATCATCCGGAGTGCTTTTTAAAACATTTATTGCCCAAAGCGCTTTTCTCGCAATATTATATGCGCCGTTTGCATCGGCATCGCAAGGCAATGCAGCATTTGTTCCTTTATAATTACGGCTGTCATAGAATTCGCCTCTGTCATTTGCAACAGGGGAAATGAGGTAGTCATCCTCCGGCAATGTGCTGCCGGTAATGCTGTTTCTCATTTGAAGCGTTAATGAAAGAAGCTTTATCAATCGCCTGTAAAAGTCAGCATTGGAAATGCTTAAAATTGAAGTTTTAAGATTACCTTTATAATCAATGCCGAATTCGCCGAACAACGATTTGAATTCATCGGTAAGAACAATTTGCTTATTGTCCCACATATTATTCTTTTCTTTGTTTCGGCAAGTTAAAATCCTACTTGAATTAGTGCAAACAGTCCAAGTATTTTTGTAGTCTGAATTGCATCTTGGGAACTTACCGTAATCAATACAAAATTCAAACATATCGGTATTTGCATTATATTTAATGTCATCAATTGTTTCAAATAACTTTTTTGCTTCCGATACGCTTGTGTATTTTGGCTTCAAAAGATTAACAAAACCTGTTACCGGGTCTATTTTGCTTGTGTCCCAAGCCGGAACATAAAAGATAATGCCGTTTTGCTTGCCCTTATTTACGCCGTCAAATTTATTCGTAAGCTGATACGCTCTTAAAAGCCCGCCGTCTTCTGTTGGGTCTGCCTTTTTATCAATAAGCAAATTGAGTTTTGAAATAAGCATATTTTCGAATTTTTGATAAACTTGCTTTTCAACAGGGAATCTGCCACGCTTAAAGCCAAAGTTCAAATCCTCCATGGCAATAACAGCGTCATATTTGACGACTAATTCACAAATTTTGTGAACAACTTGACTGATATAGCCTTCTTTGAGTTCCTTTATATTTTCAACAGAAGTCCAATTTTTTCTTGCTTTATCTCTTTCCTTTTCTTTTGTGTCCAAAAGCTTTTGATAATCAACTCTGTGTCCGTTATCACTGATTATTTCATTAAGCGACATTTGCTCAACGATTTTACCGTTTGAATCAATAACGCTGATATAAATCAGATTTCTTTCGCCTCGGTCAATGCCGATGACATAATTATCATCTTTATATTTAACCGCCTTGCGAACATCATAATTCAAAAATTCCTGACCGTGTGCCTTAAAGTTGATTGTAATAGGCACGTGAAGCGAAAATTGCCTTTTGGTAAATCTTTTATCTTTAATAATGTCATACTCAAAAGTGCTTTCTTTTTTCTCGTTATCAGGATTTTTGTTTTCTATCGGTTGATTGGCTTGATGAGTTATTTTTTCCTTGTCATTTATACTTGCTTCACGGTAAAACATCTCGGCTTCACCGTTGAGCTTGTATACTACATTTGATAAGTTTCTCTCATCAAAAAGCATTTTGAAATACAGAGTATGTAAATTCGGAGTTCCTTTGCTGTACTTTGAAAAGTCTTTATTGTAGATTTGGAAAAGATAGATATATCCGTTGTCTACAAGTTCCATAATTTGCTTTTTTGAAATATTATCATAGCTAATTTGATATGCCTGAGAATTTACATGGCCTAAAAACTCTGGAAAGCTTTTGTATTCAGAGGCGTTTTTAAAGGTGAAATTGTATGAAGAATAGTATTCTTGTGCACGGCAGATATAATATTGGATATACTCGTATAAGTCATCTTTTGAAAAATTCTCGCTTGATGTTGAAAATGTTTTTTCTTTTCTTATACGATTTATATTGTCAGGAAGATAGGTATTCCTAAGACTTTCTAATATAATATTTTCACCTGCATGTATGCCTGTTTTTTCTCTTCTTCCGTTCTTTTTTACGGTCACTCCGTCAATAACAAGAAGATTTGGGATATCCTTTGATGGATCAGCCGCTTGTTGATAAATAATCTTTTGCAACTTATCTTCTTCGTTGGTTGGTGAATTGTATTTTTTGGGTATATTGTTTTTTAATTCTTTATCCATAATTGCAAGATAGTAATTATCACCATCTTTAAGCAATTGTGCAGAATTTGCAAATTCGTTTCCTAATGCCCATCCCTTTAAGAAAGTAGGATTGTCAAAATTCAATTTAATTTTATCTTTGGAATAAGGCTTTTGGGTAATGTAGTTTCTAACTTTATCGTAAAGCCTGTCAATATCTGCTATTGAGTCATAATACGAAGTGAATTTGCCGTAAAAAAGTTCATCCTTGTTTTCTTCCTTACCGGTACCGTTTAACGACTTTACAAGATGCTGAAAATCCTTTATTGCGTCAAGCAGGTTTTTAACTAACTCTGTTGCTTTTCCGTTTTTAGAAAGTCTTTTATTGTAGCTTTTTTCATAATCGGATTTCAGCAATTCCCGTGCCTGCAAATAAGCTTCTTTGATTTTGCTGTTACATTCTTTGCTTGAGGAAATATACCAATCTGTTATTTCGTTGCCGTTTTCGTTACCGAGGCTTTGAAGTTCAAAAAGCGAAAAGCTTTTTATTGCTTTATATATCTTGTCTCGCTTTTCAATATAATTATCGAGTTTTGTTTTGCTTGTTACGGGATGCAATGCCTCGTATTTCTCGTTCCAAGCTAAACGTAATACGTTCCATGAATTAAATGCACCGTTTGAAATATCGGAAACGGCAGCGCCGGATTTTACAAATATTCCATTAGCATTATAAGTGTTTAATGATTGCAAAAGTTCTGTTAGCAAATCAAAATCGCCAATGTGGCTGCTATAATAATCTTCAATCGAAAGCAACACTTCGTTGTCTGAATTGAATTTCTCGGGAATGAACGATACGCTGTCCTTTTCGCTCAAGATTTGTTTATATAACTGCTTCATCAATGGCAATCTTTTTGATTTTTCATTTTTTGCATCCTGCTTGTTATAAAGATTTATGCATTCATTAAGACCTTGGATTTTTGTTCCGTCAGAGCAAGTATATCCGCCAATCATAGAATTATAAATATCAATGCCCGATTGAGCCAAAACAAATTCAAAATAATCAACAGAAAAAACATCTTCAATATTTCTGCCGAATGTATTATATAAATCTGTGTTTAGCTTTGTGATAGTTTCATCAGAAAGATTATCAAATACTTTTTGAAAACTTTTTACATTATCTAAAAAGCGTGGCAGGTTGTCATTTATGCAACGGTAAGATATTGCAGTTGATTTTTCATCACTTGAATACATATTTTCTCGATTAGTATTAAAGCCTTTGAAATACGTTGTAAAGCTTCTGAAGCACTCAACTGTTTCTCTCTCTTCTTTATCCGTTAAAAAAGACGGTAAATCTTCACATATAAGTTCTTTTCCAAACAGCCTTTTATAGCGTGCATTTGATTTAAGCTGTTTTGATATTTGCTTTCGCATATCATTTTCTAATGATTCCATAGCCTTTGCGTCGGAATCGTCCTTGTTGCTTTTCCAATACAAATCCGCATATTCATCGATTTTTTCAACCCTTGCATTGACTAGTACGGATTCAATATATTCTTTGTGAAAGCGGTCAATATAACCTTTAACCTTTTCGTAATTCTCCGCTCTTTGTTTATCCCTTTCAAGTAACAGCTTTTTATTAAAATTATCATCCGTTTTTCCGACGGGAATTAAAGAAAACTGTAAAGTTTTGGATAATGGATAGCAATTTATAAACTGTTCTTTCATCTTTTTCCTCCTTGCTTTTTATTTTATGATACCATTCACTTATTATTGGGTCAACCAAATTCTGTTGTTAGACATTTATGGTACGTTTTTTTGTACATTTACCTTTAAATACAGATGCGTTGCGGTTTTTCCTATATAATACATAACCCAAAAAGCGTCGGAGATTAGCTTCCTCCGACGCTTTTGCGAGTATATATTCAGGTCTTTACGGAAACCCGTTGCCCGATTGCTTTTACAATTCTAAAATCGTATATATGAATTTGCCCATTTCGTCTATTACGTCCTCTGCTTGCGGAAAAACTCCGATTGCGTTTAAATATCCGTGGCCGAGCCCGTTGTATACGACAAGCTTTGTTTTTACATTTGCGTTTGAAAGCTTATGAGCCCAAGCAACGGCGTCTTTTTTCAGATAGTCAAGCGCGCCTACTGCAATAAATGTCGGAACATTGCCGCTTGCGTCGAAAATGTACGGATTATTGTATTCGTCGGGTGAGAGTATGCCTATCTGCTTAAAATTGCAGTGCGTAAGCATTTGCATTTGTTTTATTACGCCTTTTGAAACGGCCTTTTGTGACGGCTCAAATTTGTAGTCGGAATATCCTTTTTTATAATACTCGTCGGTAAAACCGAACATATTCAAGGTAGGATAGAGCAGAAGCTGCGCTTTGATTTTTCCGGTACCCTTGTATTTGGTAGAGCACGCTTGAGCAATATTTCCTCCGGCACTGTCACCGCAGACAAAAATTCTATCCTTGTTTATTTTGAATTCGCCACAGCTGCGGCTTATATATTCCAATACGTCAAAGCAATCGCTGTACGGTGCGGGATAGGCGTTTTCGGGCAAAAGCCTGTAACCTATGCTGATTACCTTAACGGCGAATTTATCAACGAGCATTTTTAAGCTCTCGTCATACGGTGCGAGCGTTCCGCCGACAAATGCGCCGCCGTGAATGAAAATCATTGCCGTCCTTGTGACTTCACATTCCGCATTTTCATATATTCTGATCGGAATATCAAATCCGTCGGAAGCTTTAATGTGTTTGTTTTTGATTGAAACGCCTTTTATATGACAGTTTGCATAAGAAATCCTGTCGCAGCCCTTTCTGAAAAAACCGAGGCTTTTCTCGGTTATTTTTAAATGAATACTGTTTAGAACAAAATCCGGGACAAGCTTTAGTTTCCTTGCCATTTTGCCTATGGGTCCGCCGAGCATACGCGGATCTATGCCGTATTTTGATACGGCGTCGGGCGCATACTTGGCTGTGTAAGTTAAATTTCCGTCGGCTTCCGCGTAGGCTGTTCTCTTTAATTCGTTCAAGAACTCCTCGCTGTACCATTTTTTATCAAAGCTCTTTTTATTATTATTCATAATACACCTTCTGCCGATGATATGGTATAACTATATCATAATAAGGACGGTTGTCAATAAAACAAGTCAAGTGTATAATTATTAATATATTGATTATGCGAAAGGTTTTTTATGTCTCATATTATCCCAACTCCGTTATTTGAAAAAACAGATGAAACAAAAAGATTGTTCATAAAATCTTTGTCGCTTGACGAAAGAAATGTCAACGGTTCTGTTAAAGATGATTTTTATGATTTTATACGTAAACTCGAACTGCCGGTCGGAAATGATGTTGTTGTTAGTTTTACGAATGATGAAGAAGCTTGGCTTAAATAACGAGGATGAGCTTCAGTGCTGTTTCATGAACAGAATAAATGATTATTGTGCAGGAAAGAATAAGCAGGCGTTTATGTGGAGTTGGGATTTGAAGGATGATAAGCTGCTTTCCGAAAATTTGGGCTTTACGAAATGCGGAGACATAAACACGGGCGGCAGACCGTTTATCGATACAAGTTCAAAAGCATATTATATAGATTTGCCTTACGGGTACATCAGTCTCAAAGATACCGCCAACCATAAATTATACGACGGAAATTGCCTCGGTGCGGAAGCAACGTTATGGACGGAATATGTTCCCGATATGAAAAAAGCGGACAAAATGACTTATCCTAGGCTTGGAGCTATGTGCGAAACCGTTTGGCGCGGAGAAAATTCATATGAGCAGTTTCATAATAAGCTTGATTATTATTACTCATATCTTGATAAAAACAGAATCGGATATTCAAAGCTGCATTTTGCAAATCCGAACAGGGTTCTTGGTTTTTTACAGAGGCTTTGGTTTGAAAAACGACAGCTCACATGGGAGGGCTTAGCTAATATCTTTGACGATTTAAAAGTTAAACATATTGCAAAAAAGAAGCGGTAAAATATAATATTATACGAATTTAGACGAGTGTGACGCTGATTAAAAAACTGTTCGCTTTTTCGCTTATGTATGAAGACCGTTACATTTATTAAGCCGGAGGAGCGGCTCGACGAGATGACGGCACATCAAATAGGAAAAGCGGATAAGTATACATGGGGTATAGTAAGAGTTTAATAGTTTAAAAAACAGAAATTGTATAAAGAAAAAAGCAGCACCGAAGGATGAGGAGCCTCCGCCACTGCTTCCTATTAAGGTAATCACTGTTTAAGTATCAAGCAAAAATTTAATAATCAAATCCTTTTTTATGCACTGTCCGCTGTCGGACGGTGCTTTTTTTCTTTCGCGAAATTTACAAACCCTATTATGAGCGGATAAGGAACTTTACAAGGAATTATTCCTATGAATTATCGCTCTATACAAATCCAAAACGATAAATCATAATAGGAGACAGTAAAAATGAGAGAGGTTTATATGAATATGAACCCAAGCGAAATTGAAAGCGAATATTTGAACGGCGTATATAACGAAATAGCGAACGCTCTCGGTATAGAGGTAGCTATGACGCTGTATTCTACATATCGTGGGCAACAAATCACGTTTCCGGTGAACTTTTTTACACACGAATTTATTGCGTCAAGAATTGTCGCGGAATATGACGGCAAAAATATCAGACAGCTTGCTACAAAATACGGGTACAGCGAAAAATGGATCAGAAAAATGATTAAAGAACACTCAAGCGGACGGAAATAGCGGTATGAATGTCTCGGCGAGGGTGCTTTGCCTTCGCCGACGGGATATAACAATTAAAAACAAAGGAGAAAAGGAAATGAAATGTGTTAATTGCGGAACCGAATACGAGGGCAAATTTTGCCCCGAATGCGGAACAAAAACGCAGGAGCCGGCACCGACGCCGTCAATGACGGAGCAACAGGTGAATTTTCAACGGCAAAAGGTCAATCAGCCGCTTGAGGCGGGTAAAAAAGGGCGTAAAAAGCTGAATAAACCCAAAAAGCCGATATATAAAAAATGGTGGTTTTATGTGATTATCGGCATAGCCTTAATTTCGATAATCGGCGCAGCTGCAAGCGGAAAGAAAACCGAAAAAATCAAATGGAATGAAATGGTTTTGAGTGCACAATTGCCGGAGCCTGCTGCAAATAAAGGAAAAATTCACGAAAATACGTCTGAGACGCTTTATATCGAGGTTGAAAATATCTCCGGCAGCCAATATGCAGATTATGTTGCCGCTTCTAAGGAAAAGGGCTTTACAACCGATGCAAAATCGACTTCTTATTCATACACGGCATATAATTTTGACGGCTACTGTCTGAACTTAACATATAATGACAGATTAAAAAGCTTGAGTATTAAGCTCCAAAAGCCTATGGAAATGTCGGAAATATCCTGGCCCGCAAGCAACGCGGGAAATCAGCTTCCCGTGCCCGAATCTACGGTCGGCAAATTCTCTTACGAGCATGATGACGATTTTTATGTGTATATTGGTAACACGAGCAAGGAGAGCTATAACAATTATGTAAAGGCTTGCTCGGAAAAGGGCTTCACGGTGGATTACGACAAGGGCGATGATTATTACAGAGCCAAAAACAGCGAGGGTTGGAGTGTTTCAATTAAATATGAAGGTTTCAATATTATGAGCATAGACATTGATAAGCCGAGCGGCAGCTCGACCGGCAGCAACGTCACGGCAACGGCTGCGCCCGAAACCGCAAAAGCCCCCGATGAAACCAAAGCGAACGACACGCAGCTTGTCAACGGAATGCGTAAGGATTTCAAAGAGGCAATGGATAGCTATGAGGCATTTATGAACGAATATGTTGAATTCATGAAGAAATATCAAAGCAATCCGAATGATACCAAGCTGTTGGCGGATTATGCAAAATATATGAGCAAGTATGCCGATATGTGCGATAAGTTTGATAAGTGGGAAAGCCAAAACCTTAATGCAGCGGAACAGGCTTATTATATTGACGTTCAGGCGAGGGTAAGTAAAAAATTGCTTGAGGTATCAAATGCATAAAATAACAGCTGTTTAGCAATGCTGACGTGAAATATAGAAATATGTTGTTTGAGGGTAATATCTGCTTAATATGAGGTTAAATAAAGATTCTGCATTCACTCGCCAAAAGCCTATGATTAAATTCAGCAATTCTTCAGGTTTAAAAGAGAACAATGCTGTAAAAATTGATGAGCCTAAAGTGAAATGCAATTTGCCGGAAATACAACTGTATAAAGCGAAGCGAAAAATGAAGCAAGACGATATTTAGAATATGAATTAGTTTTCTAAAATTAATCCGAGAACACCTGAAATAGTTCCCCCAAACTCCATCAAAATTTATAATTGTAAGTCAAAAAACAAAAGGTCATATCTGCAATAAGATATGACCTCTTGTTTTCACGCAATTAATCGTCAATTCAATTTTTCAAGCATTTCTTTGCAATATCTGATTTCGGCTTCGGAAAAAAGCGGTGCATACTTAGGGTTACAGACAGAAGCTTCCATAGATAAGTCTAAACGCCTGTGAGCCCACAGTGTGGAAAGTCCCTCTGCCGGATTTCCCTTTTTTTGCGCATTTGCTATCAGCCGCCGTGCAGTTTCAACACCGCCGTATCGTGATAACATCTGATTAAAGCGTGTCGGATTGTATCCGCACGTTTTTTTCGCCTCAATCATTTTGGACCGTAATTCTCCTTCAAATTCTATTGCCAATTTATCCATATAATAACCGCCTTTTATATTTTTGTGAAATTCTTTATACGATTTTCTATTTGTTAAAGCAAAATATCCGCCCCACGCCCAAATGGTACACAGTAGGATTTAATACGGATTTTTAAACAAAATATCATACCAAAATCTGAGAAAGAGAGTAAGTAAAAAACATATCATAATTTCTCTGCGTACTCCTTGGCAAGAATCAACTCGCCGCGCCCGTTTTCGGCTATACCTGCCCACTCTAAAACCGCTGCTAAAACAAATACGGGATCAAAAACAGAATCACCCGTTTTTCGTCCTCTGTGAAGTGCTACCGTTCCGACCACGGTGTTTTCCTCACAACCCGCTTCTCCGAGCTTGCAGTTTCTGCCGTTTCCTTTTTTGGCGCTGCCGCCCTGTCTGTAAAGCAAATCAACAATAACGTCAAACACCGTATAATCATACGCAGGCTTAATCGGGAGCTTATCGCTTGTAAATGTTGTTCCGTCCGGTTCTGCGTAAATCTCACAAGGAAGTCCTCTTGCTGTATATACGGTTACATGACCGCCGTGTTCTTTCAACTTTGCTTTGATGATTTCGGACGCGAGGTTGCTTGTATAATCTACATTCATACAACTCACGTCGGGTTCCTTGGGTAACGCATCATTCGCCGCACCGCCGAGATTTAGGGCCTCAAGCAAGTTATCCAATTTCTTTTTAGCTGTCGAATATGATATTTTCATATCGGATTGTACCTCCTTCATATTTCCTCTGTTCCTTAAAAAAGCTGTTAGAAACTCAAGTTGATCGCTGTCGAGCAGATCAAAAGCACTGATGTCAAATACATTTCTGAGCTCCATTCCGCAATCGGGACACCGCAGGGTAGTAATCTGTAACGCTCCGTGGCATGCGGGACATTTTGAAATAAGTTTATTCATTTACAATCACCTCTTATGTTTACATTATATAATTAGATTGCAAATTTGTCAATATAGTATTTAATAATTTTAAATACTATTTTTAAATGTAAAAGGATATTTGTTTCTATTTTGTAAATCCGACGTTGTCGACCCATGGTATTCAGGCGACTTTGACAAAGCATACAATGACATTGAAATGGGCTGTAATGCTCTTCTCAGTTTCCTCCTCTTTGAAAATTCTTGACTTTGATTACAAAAGTTGATACAATACAATAGCTCACTCGGAGGGCTGGTTATCGTATGGAAATAACAAGCCGGATAAGGTGCAGGCTGAAATGCCCGTTCCATATCCGGTCTTTTTTAATATTCAAGGAGTAGGTATGGATCTTTTAAAGGATAATGTCGGTAAGCTTTACCGCAAATTTTTTATAGCTTCATTCGGAAGTGCACTGATAGCGTGCATTTACGGACTTGTGGATATGGCTATGGTAGGGCAGTATCACGGACCGGACGGCTCTGCCGCAATGGCGGTAATTGCCCCAATTTGGAATATTATATACAGCTTTGGGCTTTTGTGCGGTATAGGCGGCTCGGTGATTTATGCCGTCGCAAGGGGAGAACGCGATGACGTAAAAGCGGCAAACGGATATTTTACCTCTGCATTTATACTCGGAACTTTATGGGCGTTGATACTTTGGGTCTTGGTGTGGGTCTGCGAGGAACCGCTTCTCAGGCTTTTCGGCGCAAATGACGCACTTATGCCGCTTTGCAAAGAATATATGGTAGCCCCAAAGCTTACTGTTCCCGTATATGTATTTATAAATCTGCTCTCGTCGTTTCTCCGCAATGACGGTGACCCCGGCAGAGCCACAAAAGCCGTTATTTTCGGCGGTATATTCAATGTGTTCGGAGATTATTTCTTTGTATTCACATTGGATATGGGAATTAAAGGCGCGGGAATTGCAACAGCAATGGGAGCTTCAATGTCCGTTCTTGTGATGCTTACGCATTTTATCAGCAAAAAGAATACGTTGAAATTCGTAAAGCCTCTCAGAATACTTAACAGCTTTAAAATGATAAGCGTCAACGGATTTTCTTCATTTATAGTTGACGTGGCAATGGGCATAGCCACAATGCTGTTTAACCGCCGCGTAATGGAGTATCTCGGTACGGACGCACTTGCGGTTTACGGAGTAATAGTTGTTGTAGGCACTCTTGTACAGTGCTGCTCTTACGGTATCGGTCAGGCGGCACAGCCCGTAATTTCGCGTAATTTCGGTGCCGGACTTACAGATAGAATTAAGACAATGCTTAAGTACAATATCATAACCGCCGCCGTTTTCGGAGCAATTTGGACGGTTCTTTCTATGGCTATGCCGCAGGTGTTTATAAAGCTGTTTATGACGCCCACTCCCGAGGTGCTGTCAATAGCTCCCGGAATAATCAGAATTTATGCGATTTCATTTGTACTCTTGCCGTTCAATATCTATTCAACGTACTATTTCCAGGCTATTATGAGAGCCAAGATATCACTTATCGCATCCGTTGCAAGAGGTATTGTAATAAGCGGTGCTCTGATACTTTTATTGCCTGTTGCTTTCGGCGGAAATGCAGTTTGGTGGGCAATGCCCATCACAGAAGCCGTTGTATTTGTGTATTCGGCTGTTATGATGAAAAAAGTGAAGCTGTCAAGATAGTATTCTGCTGTCGAGCAAAAAACGAGTCATTGCAAAAGCAGTAAAAATGGTGTATGCTTATCTTGATTTTTACTGAAAAGAGGAGTTTTCGGTTGACTGTTGACGAAGCACTCTCAAGGCTTCAAAAATCTGCTTTCAGAGCCAAATTTCATCTGTCCGACGAGGACATAAATTATATCGACAAAAAAGGCTTGGATACCGTAAAAAGCCATGCGGAGGATTTTATAAAGAAACGTCTTGCACCGGCGGTTATACCAAACGACGGCAAGCAAACGCCGATGCGCGGTCACCCCGTGTTTAAGGCTCAGCATGCCTGCGCCTGCTGCTGTCGAGGGTGTTTAAATAAGTGGTATCATGTAGAAAAGGGCAGAGAATTGACTTATGACGAGCAAAGGCGGATAGTTAATCTGTTAATGGCTTGGATAGAAAGAGAATACCGCAGTTATAAAAATAATACATAAAAGCAGTCCCGTGAAGGAGAGTAAACTTCACGGGACTTTTTCTTTATTCAATTATTCGCTTACTAAGTTTTTAATTACCTCAACCATCTTGAGCATAGCATTTACAGGTATTGCTTCATAAATACTGTGGAAGTTCATTCCGCCGGTTGAAAGGTTGGGGCAGGGCAGACCCTCAAACGAAAGCCTTGCACCGTCGGTTCCGCCGCGTATCGGTGTAATTTGCGGCTCCACACCGGCTTTACGCATTGCTTTTTTTGCTCGTTCTACTATGTCTATATGCTCTTTAATGACATCAAGCATATTGTAATAGCTGTCTTTAATTTCAGCCGAAACCGTGTTTTCTCCGTATTTGCGGTTGAAAAATTCAACAAGTACGGTAATAAATTCCTTGCGCTTTGCAAAGCTTTGCTTGTTGTGATCTCTGATTATCATATGAAGAGTTGCCTTGCTCTCGTTTCCGTTAACCGATGAAACGTGATAAAATCCCTCGCGATTTTCGGTGTGCGCGGGAGCTTCGGCGGCAGGAAGCATATTTATAAATTCAGCAAGATACAAAACGGCGTTTTTCATCTTGTTTTTAGCCGAGCCGGGATGCGTGTTGACTCCGTTGAAGGTTATTTTTGCACCTGCCGCGTTGAAGTTTTCATATTCTATTCCGCCAAGCTCTCCGCCGTCAACGGTATATGCAAAATCCGCGTCGAAAGTTTCAAAATCAAATTTGTCGGCACCACTGCCTATTTCTTCATCGGGTGTAAAACAAATTGAAATTTTGCCGTGACTAAGAGTGCTGTCACCGCAAAGCTCACAACACGCCTCTGTTATTTCGGCAATGCCCGCCTTGTCGTCTGCGCCGAGTAGGGTGGTGTGGTCGGTAACTATAATATCCTCGCCCGAATATTTGGCATCTATCATCGGCGCATTTGTGCCGTCAAATTTTATTATTTTTGCTTTGACATCTTTTCCGCTGACATCGGGAGACGTGTCCATATGAGAAATCAATCCGATTTTGGGAAGATTCTCAAATCCTTTTGTCGCAGGTATATGTCCGTAAACATAACCGTATTTATCACGGTAAGCGTCACTTACACCTATGCTTTTCAGCTCTTTTACAAGGTAATCCGCAAGAACTGTTTGTTTTTCCGTTGACGGTATGCTCTCGCTGTTTTCGTTTGAGGTCGTTTCGAATTCGACGTATCTTAAAAATCTGTCAATAACACTCATCTTATTCATTCCTATCTGAAAAAATTATGCCTTTTCGGTACAAAATGATTTTAACATACGGCTATTATCTTTTCAAGCATATAAAAACCGCCCGTACCTTAAACGATACGGGCGATCTGTTTTTGCGCTTAGTGTCTTAAGAGAAATTACTTCTCAAGGGTAGCATACTGGAAGTACCAATAGCCGTACGGGCTGTGCCATACGCCCTTAAGCTCGGGCTTCTGGAGCCAGAAGTCATTGTAATAAGCAACGGGGATGCAGGCGTAATCTTCCATCATGGTCTTTTCAGCCGCGTGGAGAGCCGCAAAGTGAGCTGCGGAGTCTGCAACCTTAGAGTTAGCAATGTCAGCGTCAAAAGCAGAGCTGTTGTATTTACCGTCGTTGTTGCCGTTGGTAGAAGTGAAGAGATCAAGCATATTTGAGGCGTCGTTATAGTCCATTACCCAGCCGTTGCGAGCCATATCGTAATTGCCTGCACGACGCTGAGGAGTGAATGAAGACCATTCAACAATGTCAATCTTCATAGTGATACCGAGCTGAGCATAAGCACTCTGGAGATACTCTGCAACAGCCTTGTGGTAACCTGCATCGTTTGTTGAGTAGGTGATGGTCGGGAAGCCCTTACCGTCGGGATATCCTGCCTCTGCGAGAGCCTTTTTAGCCTCCTCGAGATTAGCCTGATAATCCTTGCTGATATAGGTCTCTCCGCCGTTTTCCTTAACTGCGTTATCGAAGAACATACCCTCGTTATCAACAACGCCGGGACCTGCAAAGTTATAGGCGGGGGAGTATGTGCCCTGCATTATGGTGTTTGCAATGTAGTCGCGGTCAATTGCAAGGTTAAGAGCCTTGCGGACATTCTTGTTGTTGAAGGGAGCCTTGTTAAGGTTCATGCTGAGATAGTAGGTGCTGAGAATGGTGTCAACATAGAATTCTCCGCCGTCAGCAGCCTTCTTGAGAGTCGGGATTTCCTCGGTGGGAACATCCTTAATGAGCTGAGCCTCGCCGCTGTTGTATGCGGTGAAGGAAGCACTTGAGTTTTCGAGAAGCAAGAATGTGAGCTTGTTGTTAACTATGCGCTTTGAATCCCAACCACCTTTGTAGTTCGGGTTCTTTTTGCATACAATGCGCTCACGGGGAGTCCATTCGGTAATCATGTACGGACCGTTGCAGACATAAGTATCGGGTTTTGTAGCCCAAGAGTCACCGTTAGCTTCAACGGTAGCCTTCTGTACGGGGCTCATAGTGCCGAATGCAACGATTTTGTCAAAGTAAGAGCAGGGGTAAGCAAGCTTGACTGTAAGAGTTTTGCCGTCCTCGCTTGCTACAACGTTGAGCTTGTTGGGATCGGGAGTAGTGGTGGGCTTACCGTCTTTATCCGGATTGCCGATAGCGTCCTGATAGCCCTCAACCATACCGATAACAGTCTCGGCATAGGGAGCGGCAAGCTCTGTGTTTGTAAGGCGCTTAAAGGTATACTCAAAGTCCTTGGCGTTAAGCTCGGTGCCGTCAGACCATTTAAGACCGTCACGCATTGTGAAAGTCCAAGTAAGACCGTCATCGCTTACAGTGTACTTTTCAGCCTGACCGGGCTGAACCTTGTTGTCCTCATCAATTATGAGAAGCGTCTCATAGAGCGTGATGAGCATATTGCCGCCGTCAACAGCACTGTTAAGAGCGGGATCGAGCGTTTCGGGGTTAGGTCCTATCTGAACCGTTATACCGGCGTCGTCCTTTTTGCTGTTGCCGCATGAACTCAGGAGTGCCATTGCCGACAGACACATGACAACTGCGAGTATCGCAGCAATAAGTCTTTTGGTTTTCATTAAATACATCTCCTTCTTATAGCAACTCGCGCTGCTTAAAAATATATCCATTGTGCTCCAGATGCACAATAAACAACTATTTTACCTTGTCAAGGTGATGGCAAGCTGCAAAATGGCCTGCCGAGATTTCGCGAAGCTCCGGGCATTTTTCGGCGCAAAGGCCGTCGGCATACGGGCAACGGGTCCTGAAACGGCATCCGCTCGGGGGATTCAGCGGACTCGGAACATCGCCCTCAAGAGGAATTCTGTTAGAGGAGCGTGCAATTATCGGATCCGCCTCCGGTATAGCCGAAATAAGGCTCTTAGTGTATGGATGCGCGCTGTGTGTTATAAGCTCGTAGCTGTCGGCGAGCTCAACGAGCTTGCCGAGATACATTACGCCTATACGGTTTGAAATATGTCTTACGACGCTTAAATCGTGCGCTATGAAAAGGTAGGTGAGACCGAGCTCGTTCTGCAAATCCTCAAACATATTGACGACTTGTGCCTGGATTGAAACGTCAAGAGCCGATACAGGCTCGTCGCATACGATAAATTCCGGATTTACCGCAAGAGCTCTCGCTATGCCGACGCGCTGTCTCTGACCGCCCGAAAACTCGTGCGGATAGCGGTTGGCGTGCTCGCTGTTAAGACCGACGGTCTCAAGAAGCGATATGATTTTGTCGCGTCTTTCCTTTTTGTTGGCGGCAAGATGATGAATATCAATAGCTTCGCCGACAATATCTCCTATCGTCATACGCGGGTCAAGACTCGCATACGGGTCCTGAAATACCATCTGCATCTTTCTTCGATAGGGGAGCATATTCACCGCGATTTTTTTCTTTTTGTCAAATATGACGTCTCCGTCATATATTATTGTTCCGTCTGTGGGCTCGTAAAGCCTTAAAAGAGTGCGCCCTACTGTGGTTTTACCGCAGCCGGATTCGCCGACGAGTCCGAGAGTTTCGCCTTTTTTTATATAAAACGAAACATCGTCTACCGCCTGAACGTATTTTTTCTTTTTGCCTCTGCCTCCGGCAGGAAAGTACTGCTGCAAGTGCTGTACTTCTATGAGCTTTTTATCGTCACTCACAGTCTTTCTCTCCTTCCTCAAATTCTTCTTTTTGAAGCAGCCAGCAATGGCTGTAATGTGTGTCGCTTAAAACCGTTTTCGGCGGCATTTGCTTTAAGCATATCTTCATGCATTTTGAACATCTCGGTGCAAACGGACACCCTGCCGGCGGGTTGAGAAGATCGACCGGCTGCCCTTCAATCGGTACAAGCCTTTCCTTACTTTCGACATTCAGCTTCGGAATGGATTTTATAAGACCCTTTGTGTATTCGTGCTTCGGCTCATAAAATATCTCGTCTGCCGTGCCGTATTCAACTATATGACCCGCATACATAACTGCAATTTTTTCGCACATACTCGCGACAACGCCAAGGTCGTGAGTTATCATAATTATGCTCATTCCGAGCTTTTTACGCAAATCCTGCATAAGGTCAAGTATCTGCGCCTGAATTGTGACGTCAAGAGCCGTTGTAGGTTCGTCGGCTATTAAAAGCTTCGGCTCGCAGGCAAGAGCTATGGCAATCATAACTCTCTGGCGCATACCGCCCGAAAGCTCGTGCGGATACTGTTTAAGACGCTTGGTAGGCTCGTTAATACCTACAAGCTCCAAAAGCTCCTTAGCGCGCTCATATGCCTGTTTTTTGTCTTTATCCGTATGCAGCCTTATAACCTCTGTTATCTGGTTACCTATTGTGTAAACGGGATTAAGGCTCGTCATAGGGTCCTGAAATATTATGGAAACCTCGTTCCCTCTTATCTTTCTGAAATCCTTATCGGTCATCTTTTCAATTTCGTGACCGTTAAATCTGATTGTTCCGCCTATAAGCTTGCCCGGGTAGGCGGTAAGCCCCATTATTGAATATGCCGTGACGGATTTTCCCGAACCCGATTCACCGACTATTCCGAGAACCTCGCCTTCATCCATCGAAAACGAAACGCCGTTAAGTGCTTTGACTTCGCCTGCGGGAGTAAAGAACGACAGCTTCTCGTCTTTTATTTCCAAAAGTTTTTCACTCAAAATATTTACCCTCCTTTAGTTCTTGAGCTTCGGGTCGAACGCGTCGCGCAGCCCGTCTCCGAGAAGGTTAAAGGCAAGTATGATAACGCTTATCAATAGCGCCGGTAAAAACAGCAGATATGGATAAGTGTTCATACCCTTTACGGCCTCCGTGGCAAGAGAACCGAGCGACGGCATGGGAGCCGTAACGCCGAGTCCGAGGAAACTCAAATAGCTTTCGGTAAATATTGCGGAGGGTATCTGAAGCGTGGTTGTTACTATAAGAGTACCTATGCAGTTCGTCAAAAGGTGCTTTCTGATTATACGCGAATTGCTTGCACCGAGTGCTCTTGCCGCGGTAACGTATTCGGACTCCTTGAGTACAAGTATTTGAGAACGTGTTATTCTTGCCATACCTACCCAGTATATCAAAACGAATACAAGGAATATTGCTATAAGGTTAGGTCCCATTCTCTGCATCCAAGTAAAACCCGGATTTGCAGAGAGCGCTTCGAGTCGCGGCTTTAGTGAGGTTGCAAGCAGAATTATTAAAAGTATATCGGGAATGGTATATAAAATGTCGGTAAAACGCATCATTATATTATCGACCCAACCGCCGGCAAAACCGGCTATTGCACCGAACAGCGAGCCGACTATAAGAACCAGCGCTGCGCACACAAGACCTACCGTAAGGCTTATTCTTGTGCCCATCATAAGGCGAACGGCAAAGTCTCTGCCGAGCTTATCCGTTCCGCAGATGTGAGGAAATACCTTTTGACCCGCGTCTATTTGCGCCTGTTCTGTTTCGCTGTACTGAAACGGGGAGAGGTTCTCGCTGTATTTTATTTGCTGCTCATAGCTGTATGGCCAAAAGCTGGGGAGAATGTAAGCAAAAACCACTATCAGTAAAATAAAGACAAGACTTATCATGGCAACCTTGTTTTTACGCAGACGTCTGAAGCCGTCCTTCCAAAAGTTGACGCTGTCTCGCATTACAACAAGGTTTTCTTTTTCCGTCGTTGTAGCCGGTATAAAATCGTCTGCCTTCAAATGCAGACTCGGAAATTTTTTGTTCATCGGCGATGCCGCTCCTTACTTAAGTTTGATTCTCGGGTCGATTATTTTATACAGTATGTCAACTATGACGTTTGCAACTATGATAAGTGTCGCAAGGACAATTGTTGTTCCCATTATCATGGTGTAGTCGCGGTTGACTATGGCCGAAACAAATTCACGGCCGAGACCGGGTATTGCAAATATCTGTTCTACTATAAACGAACCCGTCATAAGGCTTGCGAGCATTGGTCCGACGTATGTTATTACGGGGAGTATTGCGTTTCTGAGAGCATGCTTGAAGAGTATTTTGAAGTTTGAAAGGCCCTTGGCTTTTGCCGTTCTTATATAATCCTGCCCCATAACGTCCAAAAGACTTGAGCGCATAAGCCGCGTTATATATGCCGTCGGGTAAACCGACAGCGCCGTCACCGGCATTATATATGATGACAGCGTGTTAAGACCTACCGTTGGCAGCAGATTCAGCTTGCTGCCGAATGTATACAGTAAAATTACGCTGATTATAAAGCTCGGTATTGCGATACCGCACGTCGCGAGTACTATAATAAAGTTATCGGCAAATTTACCTCGGTTGTATGCCGAAAGACATCCGAGCGGTATGCCTACAAGAAGAGAGACGAGAACAGCTATTCCGGCGAGTTTTGCCGATACGGGGAATTTAGAAAAAATAATGTCCGATACGGTTCTTCCTCTTTGACGTAAGCTTACGCCCATATCGCCCTTGATAAAATCGGTAATATAGGTTATATATTGCTCAAATAAAGGCTTGTCCAATCCGTATTTTGCTGCGAGAGCTTCCTGTGCAGCCTTGCTTATGGATTTTTCCGCAACGAACGGACCGCCGGGAACAAGGTTCATAAGGAAAAACGTCAGCGTGGCAACAATGAAAATGCTGAGCAAGCCCATTGCTATGCGCTTGATGATGTACTTGGTCAAATGATAGACCCCCTGTTAATTTGTGTATTTTTTTCAAAAGACATAGAAGTCTTTTTATATTATTGTCTCAAATAACCATTTATTGCTAAATCACAGGTATTCTTGACGATATTATTCGTACATTTTAGCACAATGTCTCACTAAAATCAAGATTTTTGCCTTGTATTTATTCAATTATTCCGCAAAGCAAAGCATTTTTTCGTGATATGTACCGATATAAGACATTTTGCCCCATAAATAACGATTTAAAAATATTTGTAATTTTTTCTTGACAAAGAAAGAACGGCGTGATAACATTGTGGCAACATCTAAAAAACCTGTGATTAAGAAGAGTAGCTTTACTTAAAGCTTGCAGAGAGCGGTTGTCGGTGGAAATACCGCAGGGGAGAGTACAGCGAATGGACTTATGAGGGCGGCACGAAAGCGTTTGTGAGTAGCGGCCGACGGGTTCCGTACCCGTTATCAGAGCGGCTTATATGTAAGTATAAGAAACGAGCGGTCGGTTTTTCCGGCAATTTGGGTGGTACCGCAGGATTCAAAGTCTTGTCCCATATATGGGATAAGGCTTTTTTTATTTGCTTATTAAGGAGATAAGAATGAAATATTATTTAAGACGATGGCGATTTTTAAAATATAATATTGTACACTGATTTATTTTAAAAATTAAGGAGTCATCATCATGAAAAAAGTAAAAATAACGGTAGCGATAATTTTAGCGGCAATAACAATATTCTTCGTAGGCTGTACAGCGAAAAAAGACAAGGTTCCGGTAATAGGCATCAGTCAGTACGGTGAGCACGCCTCGCTTGATAATTGCCGCGAGGGCTTCCTTCTCGGTCTTAAGGAGGCCGGACTCACAGAGGGTGAGGATTACACAATAGATTATCAGAATGCTTCGTTTGACAATGCCACCGCAACACAGATTGCCAATAACTTCTCTTCCAAAAACGTCGCGCTTATGTGCGCCATAGCAACCTCCTCGGCAACAGCTTGCTACGCTGCGGCAGAGGATAAGAACATTCCGGTTGTATTCAACGCCATAACAGACCCCGGTGAAGCAGGTCTTACAACAGGCAACATCACGGGCGTTTCGGATAAGCTTCCCGTTGACCCGCAGCTTGAGCTTATAAGAAAACTCCAGCCTGATGCAAAAACAATCGGTATCATCTACACAACAAGCGAACCGAATTCGGTATCAGCAATTGCCGAGTATAAAGAAAAAGCAGGCAACTACGGATTTACTATCGAAGCCATAGGCGTTGCCGATCAGGCGTCCGTTACACAGGCTGCCGATACTCTTATAAACAAGAAGGTTGATTGCATCACAAACCTTACCGACAATAATGTTGTAGGCGTTCTTCCGTCAATACTTGAAAAAACCAATGCCGCAGGTATTCCTGTATACGGCAGCGAAATTGAGCAGGTTAAAAAAGGCTGTGTGGCGTCTGCCGGTATCGATTATGTGGAGCTCGGCAAAATGGCAGGTAAGCTTGCCGCTCAAATTTTAAAGGGAGAAGCTAAGGCTTCCGATATTCCGTACGAAACAGTGACCGAGTACAGCACATATATAAATTCCGACGCAGCAAGCGCTATGGGAATTACCGTTCCGTCGGATGTAGCCGCAAAGGCAATAGAATGTAAATAAGGTAGTGTAAAAGAATGCTGGATCTTATTATAAGCACGTTAACTCAAGGCTTTATATACGCTCTTCTCTCCTTCGGCGTATATATTACATATAAAATATTGGATTTTCCCGATCTAACCGTAGACGGCAGTTTCCCTTTGGGAGCTGCCGTAACGGCTGTTTTACTTGTAAAGGGCGTAAATCCGTATCTCGCTCTTTTAATATCTTTTCTTGTCGGAGCTCTTGCCGGATTCGTCACGGGATTTATCCACGTCCGTTTGAAGGTACGCGACCTGCTTTCGGGTATTATAACAATGACGGCTTTATTTTCAATAAATCTGCAGATAGCCGGTTCAAATCTTTCAATCGCGCGTGAAAAAGATACTATATTCACATCTCCCGCTACAATGTCGGTTTTCGGGTCGATGTCGCTTATTTTAAGAAAACTTATCGTTTCCGCAATTCTGATGATAGTCTGTAAGGTGCTGCTTGACCTTTACTTTAAGACAAAAAACGGCTTTTTGCTTCGCGCGGTAGGCGATAACAGCGTACTTGTAACCTCTCTCTCAAAGGACAAGGGCACAATAAAAATAATCGGACTTGTAATATCGAACGCTCTTGTGGCTCTTTCGGGTGCCGTTGCCTGTCAGGAGCAGCGCTCGTTTTCCGCGACGATGGGAACCGGTCAGATAGTGTTCGGCCTCGCAGCGGTGATTATAGGAACAACGCTTTTCAGGCGCGTAAGCTTTATAAAGGGCACCACCGCCGTAATATTCGGCAGCGTAATTTACAAAGCTTGCATACAAATTGCAATAAGCCTCGGCTTGCCTGCGAATCTTTTGAAGCTTATAACGGCTGTTTTGTTCCTGGCAATACTTGTTCTCGGCAATCTTCAGAAAGGCTCGGTGAAGAAAAATGTTGGAGCTTAAGCATATTTCAAAAATATATAATCCCGGGCTCGTTACGGAGATGTGCCTTTTCGACGATTTTAATTTTACCGTAAATGACGGGGAATTCGTCTCCGTAATAGGCTCAAACGGCAGCGGGAAAACCTCCATGCTGAATATAATATGCGGAAGTATACCCGTAAACGCAGGCGAAGTTCTTATAAACGGCAAGTGCGTGAATAAGAAAAAAGATTTTGAACGCTATGCCTATATCGGCAGAGTGTACCAAAATCCCTCAATGGGCAATTGCCCGAATATGACGATACTCGAAAATATGTCGCTTGCCGACAATAAAGGAAAGCCCTTCGGTTTGTCATTTGCGCTCAATAAAAAACGATATGATTTTTACCGCGAACAGCTTTCGTCGCTCGGTCTCGGACTTGAGGATAAATTGCACGTGAAAATGGGCTCGCTGTCGGGCGGTCAACGTCAGGCGGTTTCACTTGTTATGGCAACGCTGACACCGATAGACTTCCTTATCCTTGATGAGCACACCGCCGCACTTGACCCCAAGACCGCGGAAATAATTATGGAGCTTACCGATAAAGTGGTTAAGCAGAAAAAACTTACGGCTGTTATGGTAACGCATAATCTGCGCTATGCCGTGGAGTACGGCACGCGCCTTGTTATGATGGACAGGGGCAATATCATACTTGATAAGGCGGGCGAGGATAAAAAGAATACGTCGATAGACGATATTCTCGCAATATTTAATAAGATAAGCATTGAATGCGGAAATTAACATTTTTTATATAAATACGCATATCAAAGCAGCTTTGGATTTTAAAACCGGCTTCTCAATTAAAAATATATAAAATAAAAATATATAAAAATGACCGAAAGCAGAGATTATTTTCCGCTTTCGGTCAAAATTTTGGTCGGAGTGAAGGGACTCGAACCCCCGACATCCTGCTCCCAAATGCATTTGTGATGGCACTTTCCGCTAAAAATAGCTTTTTCCGCCCCTTTCCGCCTGGAAAACCGCGCTCTTCGGCACTCTTATCTCCACTGTTTCCGTGTGCTCCGAAACGGTAGGTGGTCTGTTATGTGGTCAACAGCAATTTCCGCAGAATAATACACACTACACGCCTCTCGCTATCACGCGAGAGGCGATTGCTTTTTATACGGTTATTATAACTCTGAACAGCAGTTTGTTCAAGTCAAAATTTGCACCGCAGTAGACAAAGAAAAGTCTTACCTGTGATATCCGTTTTTCTGGCACATTTCATTTATTGATTCTGCAAAAATCGAACGGGAGTGTTTATCAGGGTTATCATTGCAGTTTTTCTTGTATATGTAATAACCCTGCAACTCGCCCCAAAGGTTCTCCCTTTTTAACCAATCCATTTTCTTTTCTAATCCTACGAACCCCTTCCCCTGATATTCCCAAGAGTAATAATTGTTGTCTTTGTTAAACCGAATATACTGCTGCCTTCCGTCGCCGCAATTATATACTATTGCAAAGTCACAGCTGTGAATAATGCGAGAATTAAAAGTGTCAATCTTTTTAATAGTAAGAACACGAGTGGAATCCTCGCAGCATTTGTATCCGTATTTAGGAGCAACTCGGTTAATGGCATTCCTTATAAACTTCCTAATTTCTTTTGGCTCATAGTTTTCATCGTCGTCGTTCACCTCGATATTAATATCAAAATCGAATCCGATATTTGAGGTTGCATCGTAAGTAATCATATTGCGGCTTGAACTGCCAACTGTTGTGAATTTGAATGTGAAGTAATCTCTGACAAGATCCTGAACTTCATAAAGGAGTTGATATAATTCTTCCTTTATAGGTTTCGCTTCGCTTTTTGTTACATATCTGAAATTGTGCATTTGTTTATCCCTCTCAAAAATAATCTCTCTAATCTGCCAATCGGCCAAAGCTAAATCATTGCATTATACTACAAATTTTGTGTTTGTCAATACAAGCTATATTATATAGATGTACTATATTAAGCTTAACTATAGTTTGTGATTTTTCTCTATGAAATCTTGACAGGAGAAATATTATGAAGTATAATATAAATGCCGATATATCGGTGTTTACGAACTATATATCGGCAATATTCAATAACAAAACACGGCGAGGAGAGCTATTGATGGTTTCGTATGATAAATTATGGAAGAAGTTAATAGACTTAAAACTAAAAAAGAAAGACTTAAAAGATATGACTGGCATCGGTTCAACAACAATGTCAAAATTAATCAATAACGAACCGGTTTCTATGGCTGTAATGATAAAAATTTGTATTTTGCTAAAATGCAATATCGGCGATGTAATGGATGTAATATTATGAATAAAAAAAGATTAAAAGGCCTTTCCCTTTTTGCAAGCGCAGGAATAGGAGAAACTTATTTTAAAGATATAGGTATAGACATTGTCGTAGCTAATGAATTGATTGAACGTAGAGCGAATTTATACAAGTCTATTAACCCTGAAACAGAGGTTATCTGCGGAGATATTACGGATGAAAACATTTTTAATAAAATAATAGATTCTTGTCCTAATAAAGTCGACTTTTTGTTGGCTTCTCCTCCCTGTCAAGGTATGAGCGTTGCGGGAAAAAATCGTTGCCAAAAGGCAATGGAATCGGATAAACGTAACTATTTAATTACTTATGTGGTTAAAGCGATAAAATTAACTAATCCCGATTACATATTGATTGAAAACGTTCCCGCTCTTTTAAAACTAAAATTGATGTATGATTCAGGATATAGAACCGTTTTAGAAATATTGCAGTATGAATTTGACAACGAATACGTAATTGACAGCGCCGTCGTTGATTCTTCGGATTACGGGGTGCCTCAGACAAGGTTAAGGGCAATTATAAAAATGCACAAACCCGACACAGTATGGAATTGGCCTAAAAAAAAGGAAAAAGTGACGGTAGAACAGGCTATAGGTAATTTACCATCCTTAGAAGCAGGAGAGAGTTCGGAAATCAAGTGGCATTTTGCTCGTAAACACACAAAAGAAAATATTTTGTGGATGAAGCATACGCCCACTGGAAAATCCGCTTTTTCTAATCCTGTATATTATCCTCAAAAAAAGGATAAAACAAGGATCAAAGGATATGAATCCTCGTATAGAAGAATAAGCTGGGATGCTCCTGCGCCGACTATTACTATTCGAAACGACTGTATTGCTTCACAAAGAAACGTTCATCCTGGTCGCTTGCTTCCCGATGGAACGTATTCTGATGCGCGTGTATTAACGCCTTTAGAATTAATGATACTTGATTCACTACCTGCTGATTGGAATATTCCGGACGATACGCCCGAAATATTAATAAGGCAATGCATAGGCGAATCTATCCCGCCGTTAATGCTAAAAGAAATAGTAAGAGGTATTTATGATGAACAAGATTAAAGCAATTTCTGTATTTTCAAGTGCAGGCATAGGCGAGTTGTTACTAAAAAATACAAATGTAGAAGTTGTTGCGGCTAACGAACTTTTACCTAAAAGAGCTGATTGCTATTCGCATTTTTATCCGGATACAGATATGTATTGCGGTGATATTACGTTGAAGGAAACCCAAGACTATATGGTTTCCTCAGCTAAAAAAAATGATGTAAAAATGCTTATCGCAACCCCACCTTGTCAAGGGCTGAGCACGTTAGGAAAAAATAAAAAGCAAGTACATTATGAAAAGGATAAACGCAATTATTTGATTTTATATGCTTTGAATATAGTTGATAGGTACGATTTCGATTATGTCTTAATTGAAAATGTTCCAACTTTTTTGGAAATGTATTTTCCTTATGAAAACGATTATTTCAAACTTGAGGAAATATTGAAGAAAAAATATTCTAATAAATATGTAATTGAAGCGAGAGTATTAAATGCAAAAGATTATGGAATTTGTCAGTCAAGACCAAGAGCTATAATAAAAATGTATAAACCTGATAAAAAATGGTCTTGGCCTGAACAAGAGCCTGAAATAACTTTACGAGAAGCTATTGGCGATCTTCCCTCATTGGAATCGGGAGAATCGTCAAATATACCCTGGCATTTTGCAAAAAAGCACAATGAACGAGCTGTTTTGGCGCTTAAACATACGCCAACCGGCAAAAGCGCTATTGCAAACGAAGTATATTACCCTAAAAAAGAGGACGGGACTAGAATCAAGGGATTTCATAATACTTTTAAAAGGATGGATTGGGATCAACCTTGTCCCACAAGGACAACGTTCAGCGGAAGTATGAGTTCGCATAATAACGTCCATCCGGGACGATTATTACCGGACGGAACATATTCCGATGCGAGGGTTCTTACTTTATTGGAAACTTTTATAGTTTCTTCAATTCCTGAAGATATAGATTTTCCAAAGGGTTCGACAGATACTTTTATTAGAACTGTTATCGGCGAGTCTATTCCGCCGAGACTTATGATGAAAGTTATAGAAAAAATCGGAGAGTAGGTGCAATAATGCCGATAATGGTGGAAAAAGAAAAGTGGATATTATATAAACATACCTCTAATTACGAACTAATTAAGGCTGTCGCCCTTGACGTGAAAAATAGTTGCAAGACCGATATTTCTAATACCGAAAGAGAAAGAATGCAGGAGCGACTTGCAGCTTTAAATCTGTATAGAACGAGAAATCCAAAAGAAAAGCCCCTTGATTCTATTAACCATAGAATAAATACATTAGAATATTTTATGTTTGGATACGAGGACGATTCAGAGGGGAAACGATTTATATTTAGTCCGTTAGGAAATCTATTTTTAAAGCATATAAACGACGAGGAAAAACTGATTAAAATATTTACAACAATGCTGTATGCGATACAGTTCCAACATCCGGCAAGTGGGACGGACAAAAAATTTCAGCTATACCCATTTAGACTGATTTTTAAATTGTTAACAGACGAGCGCTTAAATGGAAAGCTGTATAATTATGAATACGCATTGCTCGTCGCTTTTGTGGATTCAATGAATGATTCTAAGTATAAGGATTTAGTTGAAAAGATATTAGATTTAAGGAAAAAGTCAGACGAAGAAATTGAAAAGATATACAAAACGGACGAGCATACATACGTAAATGCAGTTTACGAGTGGGAGTATTATACCTGTAAGCTATTGTCTTCTATCGGAATTTTTAATAGGATAAAAGGAAATTCCATTTGCAAGCTATACCATCCGACAAAGGCGGGAAGCCACAGCAATCCTACCGGAAGAACCGCAAGAAACGGTTATGTTTCTTTAAACGATAATGTAAAAGACTTTGTGGCTTTGTTATTAGATAGGTATTCTTATGCTCAGCAACCGTTAAAGTTAGACGATCCTGAAAGGATGACTTTGGACAGCGTAAAAGAAATTTATAGCTTTTATCCGCCGGAGTTGATGAACGAGATAGGCGAAAGCAACGAGCTGTCATCATTATTAGAGTTGCCAAAACTAATTGAGGAATATTCAAACAATCCTGATAACGACACCGCTTATTTATTCGAAGAAGTTCTTGATGAAGGCTTCAGTATGTTCTATAACGTTCAAACCAAGAGAATCGGCGGAGCGGGACATACCGATATTGAATGTTTGTATTTAACAAAGAAAAAGAAGTTTGCTGTAGAATCAAAATCCACGGCGAATAAGTTGAGCGGCATCAATGTTGGTAGATTGCGAGAACATAGGGAAGAAATTGGCGGAGAATACACAATCGTAATTACGCCACGATACGTTCCTGCCGCAAAAAGAGATATTAAAGGAACGCCAATCGTAATTATTTTAGCAAGCACTTTCGCCGAGTATCTTTATAATCATATTTTCCACGAAGTTAGGGATATTGATTATGCGGACTTTGACGATATAATAAGCGAACACCTTGGAGAGGATGTAAGCAAATTTATATCCGATATGACTATGGCTAAATTTGCGGTTAATAGTTGATATGGCAGACGTATTTGACAGTAAAAAACGCTCCGATATAATGAGTAAAGTTCGTTCTAAAAACAATAAGTCGACAGAATTAGCTCTTATAAAATTATTCAAGGAAAACAATATAACAGGATGGAAACGTAATTATCCCGTGAAGGGTCATCCCGATTTTGTTTTTCTCGATAAGAAGATCGCCGTTTTTGTCGACGGTTGCTTTTGGCATGGACACGATTGCAGGAATACCCGCCCTTCCGATAATGCTGAATATTGGCAGAAAAAGCGAGAAAGAAATATTATGCACGATAAAGAAGTGACGGCAATGTTTGAAAAACGAGGTTGGACGGTAATTCGCATTTGGGAATGCGAATTGAAGAAAGACAAAAGGCAAATGCTATTTAAGAAAATATCTAGCATACTTTAAAATTTAAATTCTTTGCATGGAATCATTTTAACGAATACATGGTGCGGACTTTATAACGACAACAAAAGATTGGATAGCTGGTGCTTTACTGATAATTCAATAATCTATAGAAAAGAGACTAAGAAATGAACAACAAAAAACTTAATGGTGCAGATTATTTGTTGCTGCTTCTCTATTTAGATAATAAATCGCCAATATTAGGAGCGATACGACTTGAAAAAATGATGTTTCTTTTTAATGAAGAGATTGCTCCTCGATTAAAAAAAATGGGATTGGATTCAGACAAACTTCCAGAATTTATAGCCTACAATTTTGGACCATTTTCTAAAGATGTATATGAACAAGTTGAGCTCTTTAAAGGAATTGGATTTTTACAAGTAACTGACTTAAAGGCTAAGGAAGAGTTAATAGAAGCAGATGACTGGGAAGAAGGACCATTTAGCAAAAGACTTGATTATGCAGGTTTTCAATTAAACAATGAAAAGCGATTTTATAAATACCAAATGTTGCCTTTGGGAGAAAATTATGTTTCCAAAAAGATTTGTCCAGAATTGACGGCAGAACAATTAGATATGCTTTTGCAATTCAAGAAGAAAATAACTTCGCTTTCGCCAAAGCAGATATTGCGTTACGTTTACACTAAGTATCCGGATTTTACAAGCAACTCTCTTATAAAGGACGAGGTGTTTGACGGTGACTGATGGGCTTGAGGAAGTACTGCGCGAAAATTATTGTTCTTACAGAAGAACTCGCGGAAAGAAAAAAATATATATTGAAGTCCCAGTGTTTTCTCGTTCAGTCGATTTGGTTGAGTTTGATGGTCATTCACGAAAGATTACCGCAGTAGAGTTCAAAATTAACGACTGGAAAAGAGCTATAAAACAGCTTTCAGAAATCTCTTTGTGTTTCGATTTTTTGGTTTTATGTGTTCCAAAACCTAAAACTAGCAAATGCATTGAAAACATTAAGAGTTCATGCGCTGAAAAAGGTATGGGGCTTATACTATGGGATCAATCTGATAACAGCTTTACGAAAATTTGTGAACCCATTGAAGCTTCTGATATATGGAAAGAACCCAAAAGACAGATTATAAAATATTTGAAAGATAAGGAGGTATATCATGGATAATAATTTGAAATTGCTGCGCTATAACACTGGCACAGACAAGCAAGTGCTAATACAATTTAAAAATGATTTTTCCGCTGTGATATTTAATGCAACTATTGTTGCCTACAGTAAAAGTGCTGTGGCCGACTTGGTATCCGTCCATAAAAATCAATATATAATAGATCCACAAACTCATATTTATCAACAGAGTATTGAAGATGTAAGAACTCAAAGCAAGTCGGGAGAGTTCATAATAAAAAAATCTGTTATTAAATATCTTGATGAATTGCCATCTGAATTAAAAAGTGAATTCATTAGTCGAAATGGTTGTTTGCCCACTTCGGTGCTTTCCGCTTATATAGATAGTCTAGTGGATGCCGTATATGATTTTGAAACATCATATGTAAATCAGTATGTGAAGTCAAAAGAATACGACAAATACCTTGAATTTGCTCAAATAGGACCTAAAGCTGCAGTGGCTATTGCTCCTTATTTTATGATCAAATCATCGTATACGGATTTTGAGATTAACGATTGGATTACACTTAATGCTAAGTTTGCTAAGAAGTTTATTCAAAAAAACAATGGAAACTATCCTGTTGGTGTGCAAATTGTACTTGACAAACAGATTCTTGTCAAGAAAGGATTTGTGAAACAACTATGCAAAGCTTATCAAGGAATCAATGCGGAGTTTGTCTTTATTTGGATAGACGAGTTTGATCTTTTTGCCACGACTAATGCGCATCGTATTGCTTTTAAAGAGTTATTGATGGAACTGACGGCCTTAAAAATGAAACCAATCATGGCCTATGGTGGATATGATGCTATTTTACTTTGCCATAATGATCTTCCGTACAGGATGCATGGCGTAGCGCAATCAGTTGGGTATGGAGAAAATCGCGCAGTGACTCCTGTTGGTGGAGGGCTGCCGGTGAATAAGTATTATTTTTATCCACTGCATGATCGTCTTAAAATGTCCGAGGCTAGTGGTATTTTAAGAGCTAAAGGATTTTTTTCTATGGATTCACAAAAAGCAAGCGAATTGTTCTATTCAACAATATGTAATTGCAAACAATGCAAAAGCATTATCAAAAATAATATTGATAATTTTAATTTATACAATGCCGCAATAGACTTCACGATGAAGAATGGCATAAAAAGGAACAGACCAACTACTGAAGCAACACTGATTGCAGCAAAACACTTTATGTATTCTAAGGTAAGAGAGTGGGAGTCACTAGAGCGCGCAAGCTTTAATGATTTAAAAGAAGAACTCATTAGCAACTACCGAATATATAATTTTGACGGATTGCAGTCAATAAATGATTGGTGCAAAATTTATGATTGAAGAGGGTAGAAATGTTTTTATAACCGGGGCAGGTTTTTCTGCAACTGCAAAACTTCCAATACAAGATAAAATATTACAAGAGATGATGTCTCCACCAAGTGACGATATATTATCTTATGATCCTGAGCCAGAAAGTTTAAAGTTCCTAATAGCATATATAAATGTTGGTCTATACTTGCTTGAAAATTATACATCTATTGACAGTACAGAACAGTCAGAGTTGTTTTTACGGTACAAAAAAGATGAATTCCAGTTAGATGAAAGTTCAAGTCAACTTGCAGAGCGATATGTACAACTACAAAAAATCAAAGAATCTGTTCGTAAAGCATTAATTTCTTCAGAAATTCAGATTAGTTTGGAGGATGTTTTTACTTCATTTGATAAAAGCTATCGAAGTAAGGAATACTTTCATAAATACTCCTATCACACAACGGACGACATAAATGAACATATAATTAGACTGTTTGTTTATTATTTTTGCAAATGTGGAAAGAAGCACAATTATGACAACCAAGACTATATTGCCTTTTGTAATTACATTAAACATCTTCCTAATGTGTCTATTATTTCAACAAATTGGGATGTGCTCATAGAAGAATATTTTGACCGGCAAAATATTGCCTATAATCTTTGCTTAAATGAACCTTATTTTTGCAGGGGGCGTTCAACAAAAAAGAAAAGTAAGCAAAAGCTAAATTTAATAAAGCTTCATGGATCTATTAATTGGGTTAAATGCTTAAGTTGCGGAACAATTCAGATAGTTGACAACGAAAAATGTGGAGATTTTCTTTTTGATGATAAAAAAGCAGAAAAATGTGTAGCTTGTCAAAAGGTAATTGAGAATGGCTGTTTACTGCAAGCACAAATAATCACTCCTACTATGATGAAATCAATAAACAATCAACTGTACAGTAATTTATGGGCAGCTGCAAGGCAAGATTTACGTGCCGCCAATAAAGTTACATTTATTGGCTATTCGCTACCAACAGCTGACTTTGAATTGAGATATTTGCTTCATAGAACTATTCCGTCTGGAATTCCGATTGATGTAGTGCTTTATCATGATGATGATCCTTCTCAAACTGATAAAGATAATTTGAGGCGACTTTTGCCCGAAAAACGATATCGAGATCTCTTTGCAAAAAATGAGATAACATTTCACTATAATGGTTTTGGAGATTATTTTAGAAAATCTATTTCAAAGAAACTTTAACATTGGATTCTTTTGAAGTCAGACATTTTTATCACTGTGGACAAAGATGGAATAAGATTCTTAAAAGGTCTCAATGGAGGGATGTAAATCTTTTTTAAAAATGAAAATTCTCTGGACTTCCGCGCCGATCTGTGGTACTGTTGTGTACTGCAAAGGAGGTGCGGATATGGCACAGATGAGTTTGGAAGAATTATACCGCGGAGAAGGCGTGGGAGAAAAGTACGGTATTATGGGAGAAGTTATGAAAGACTTCTTCGAAAATGGGCGTCCGTCGGAATACGACGAGCGTACTTGGCTTGAAATGCTGCTTGTCAAGCACGCGCTGATTGCGGCAGAGAAAATGAAAAATGAGGGCGACACGGTGTCGGGTATGACCGACGACATGTCGTCCTCTTCTTATGTGAGGTGGAATGAAAATGACAACGCTTGAAGATCTGTACTACGGCAATATCGTTCCGCACGAACACAGTTTTAAGCGAGGGAGTGCTTGCAGCGAAGTGTTGAGCTATGTTATTCGGCATCAGGACAGCTTGATACCGACGCTTACGGCTCAGCAAAAAGAAACCTTTGAAAAGCTCAAAGACTGCGAGGCGGAACTGCACGGTATGAATGAGCGCGAAGCGTTTATCAGCGGCTTTAAGCTCGCGGCGAGAATCATGACCGAAGTGTTGTACGAGCCGTCAGAGGATTGAATTTGCAGAAACAAGGCCGAGCCGATTTCGCGGTTTGGCCTTGCGATTTTCAGTTCGACACAGCACGGTTAAAATCTGCACCGCAGAAAACAAAGAAAACAGTATTCCCGCAAAAGCGCCGGAATATACACTGTTGGCGCAAAAAACTTGACAGAATTTTTCCGGTATGTTATACTGCAGATAAAGAAAACAACCGACAATTGAATACACATATTTTATTTTGAGTTTCAGACTCGCACTTACATAATCACCGATGCAACTACGCATCGGGATTGAGTGCGGGTCTTTTTGTTTTGTAAAACAGCAGTCCTCTACATAACACGGCGAAAAACCGTGTGAATTTAACAGGAGGAAAAACCAATGAAAGAATCTGTTTACACCGCTTATGAGGATCTGCCGTTGTTCCTTAATGCTGAAACGGTAGCCAAGCTCCTCGGCATCTCCATCTCAAGCAGCTACGAGCTGATGCACGAGAAAGGGTTTCCGTCGTTGCGTATCGGCTCACGGCTCATCGTACCGAAAGAGAAATTCCGCGCATGGGTCGAAGAAAAGACGGGAGGCAACATTTGAAATTTACCCGATATCCAAAGCGTGATGCGATCCGGGATTATTTTCCTCTGCCGAATGAAATTTTCAGCTTGGGTCTCAGTACCGGTGAGATCGCAGTGTATGCGTATCTGATGTACTGCGAGGACAGGAAAACATTTCAGTGCCATCCAAGCTACAAAACGATTGGCAACGCTGTCGACATGAGCAAAAACACCGTCAAGAAATATGTGGACGGTCTGATCGAAAAAGGCTTGATCACAGTCGAGCCTACCACCGTCATTACGAAAAATGGCGAAAAGCGCAACGGCAATTTACTCTATACCGTCCGCCCGATAGAGGATGCGGTGGAGTATCATTATGAACAACAAATGATTCGTTTGGAAAGCGAAATGCGGCGGCAGGCAGCACTTACAAAACTTGCCGACTACGACCGCAAGCACAAACAATCGGCGGTTTAACGGCAGTTTTACGGCTCGTCCGAAAATAAGCAGGAGAAAGCGAGGGGTTGCCTTGCTTTCCCCTCGCAGGAACAGCGGACGGCAACGCCGACCGCACAAGGCTTTGTATGGCTTTTAAGAACGGTTATAAAAGCTTCAATTTCGGGGTTGCGGCGATAAAAACCTCGCTGATTTAGGGGTTGCGAATTTTACCGCAAATTTAGCTGGATATTCAAAAACCGTTGTGGTATTGTGTTGTACTGCAAAAGGAAGTGATACTATGGCAAAACGAAGACCGTCGGGAGACGGTATGGTGCGCAAGCGCGAAGACGGAAGATGGGAAGGCCGCATCGTTGTCGGTCACAAAAAGAACGGCGATCCGATTCACCGCTATGTGCTTGCCCGAACACAAAAGGAGTTAATCGTAAAGCTCCACGACTGCATCGAGATGTACCGCGATGCCGACCTCACCGAGGATTCGAGTATGACGCTCGGCGAATGGCTCGACCGATGGATCAATGAATATATGATCTTCACGATTCGTGAGAGCACGCTTGATTCATACAAAGCGATGATTAAAAATCAAATCAAACCGTATCTCTGCGACAGACCTTTGTCGGCGCTGACCACGCAGGAGCTTCAAAAATTCTATAACACCGTCAAAAAGAAAGGTCGTGTGAAACCAGACAAGCTGCACGGTACAGAGCTTGCCGACAGTATGGTGCGCGGTATTCATATGATGCTGCACGAAGCGCTGGATATGGCGGTGCGCCTACGGCTGATTGTTAAAAATCCAACGGTCGGCACAACGATTCCCAAAAACAATTATCCGCCGAAGCAGATACTCAATGACGAACAGCTTGACAGATTTATGAAACGCATCCGACAGGATGAGCGGTGGTACGATTTCTTCTACACCGATCTGACCACAGGACTGCGGCGGGGTGAAATCTGCGGACTGAAGTGGGAGGACTTCGATGCGGAAAACGGAAAGCTGAAAGTGAGGCGCTCGGTTGCTAAAAGGAAAGGCGGCGGATTGAATATCGGCGAAACCAAAACCGAGACGGGAACGCGCACGATTGTCCTGCCACCGAGCACTGCGGAACTCTTGCAAAGGCGAAAAGAAACGGCGCTCGGTGAGTGGATATTCCCGAATATCTATGAGCCCGAAAAACCGATGCACCCCGACTATGCTTACCACCGATTAAAAACACTGTTAAAACAGGCGGAGCTTCCGCTGATTCGGTTCCACGATCTGCGCCACACCTTCGCCACTCACGCGCTGGCAGGCGGTGTGGATGCGAAAACCCTGTCGGGAATCCTCGGACATACCAACGCCAGCTTTACGCTGGACACCTACACCCATGTGACCACCGATATGCAGAGAAACGCTTCCGCTATCGTGGGGAGCTTTATGGATGAGATTATGTCGGACGGAGGGGATAAAAATAGCTAAGCGCAGAAAAAATGGGGATGGAACGCTCCGCCTGCGTAAAGACGGTCGGTGGGAAGGAAGAATTGTTGTCGGGTACAATGAGAAAAGCCTGCCTATTACAAAATGCGTAACGGCGAAAACAAAAACAGAATGTTCCACTAAGCTCGAAGCGCTGAAAGATCAGTGCGGACACTCTTCCGATAAAATCAAGCCGGATATGCCGTTCGGGGATTGGATCGATTTCTGGTATCAGACCTACTGCCGGCACACTCTCCGCATTACCACAAGAACCGACTATGAAAACCGCATTTACAATCATATCATTCCCGAAATCGGAAAAATTCTGCTGAACAGGCTGTCACAGTCGGATTTACAGCAATTCTACGCAAAAGAAAAGACAGACGGAAGAAAACTGCACGCAAAAACCTACGGAAAGGGACTTTCGGACAGAACGATAAGGGGGATACATGCCAACTGCCGCACAGCTTTACAGCGGGCGGTGCAGGAGGGCTTAATTCGCACCAATCCCGCCGTCGGCTGTAAGCTGCCACCGAAGAAAGCACGGGAGATGCAAGTGCTGACGCAAAATGAGATTCTGCGATTTCTGCATCAGGCAAAGAAAGAAGGCTATTATGAACTCTTTCTGCTGGAGCTCGGCACGGGGATGCGGCGCGGTGAGATATTGGCACTCAAATGGAGTGACCTGAACTTCGCAACAGGCGAACTGCATATCGAGCGGCAGGTATATATCATCAAGGCAGAGGTGATTATATCGGCGCCGAAAACAAAAGCCTCGATACGCACCGTTATTCTGCCGCCGTCACTCTTGAAAACCCTTGTGGCGTATAAGAAAACGGTGGATTCGGAATGGATGTTTCCGTCACCGACTGATAACGGCAGACCGAGAAATCCGTCATCGGTTAGAAAACGGTTACAACTGATCTTGGAACGGGCGGGCTGTAAAAAGGTGCGCTTTCACGATCTGCGGCACACCTTTGCGACCATGGCGCTGGAGCACGGTATGGATGTGAAAACGCTCTCGGCAACCATAGGCCATGTGTCCTCGGCAACCACGCTTGATATTTACAGCCATATCACCGATACTATGCAAAGGCAGGCGGCGGTGCATATAGACCGCAAAATCGGCGGCACAGACGCCAGTATGCCGACAGAAAAGCGCGAGGAAAGGAAAGATACCGCCCCGGTCGAATTCACGCCGTACAAGCCCAAAATACGAAAGCCCGGGACGGGTTGTGTCACAATGATTAACAACCACCTGTATGAAGGACGGTACACGCCGACAAACGCCTACGGCAAGCGGGAAAGCCACAACATCTACGCAAAAACAAGAGAAGAATGTGAAGAAAAACTTGCGGAAATGATTGTGTAGGTCAAGGCGCAAATCAAGGCGGAAAAAGAAAAAATAACAGGGTGACCGAAAAAGTCACTCTGTCAAAATTTGAGGTGCTGTAGACAAAGAAATAGGTGCAGAAAACGATAATTTACATTTTACTGTTCGTGGGTTGGATCCAATATTTTTTCGAATTCTAATATTTCTGAAGATTTAATCGCAACTCCAAGATTAGTAGGTATGTTGACAATCGGCTTTGGGATATTTGGAACATTAGCGAAAGATAAAATGCCTTGGGCTGTATATTGAGGCCCTCCAAACAGTATTCCCAAAAGATAAATTCTGTTTCCCACTGTAATGCCTGATGGAGTAGCATAAGAACCTTGATTCATAATAAACACCGGAGAACCACTTGAACCAGGGAAACACGCCATATCAAGTAAAATATGTTTTTGCCCTTGATAATCCTTTTTTGGGTGTGTAGCAGTAATGCCACGTCTAATAACAGGTTTATGATTATATTGATCTGAGATACCAATTGGATAGCCAATCATAACAATATCTTCGATTGCTGATAATTCATTTATTTTAGATTCTGTTGGGATTAAATCTGTTTCAAGTGGAATATAGAAAATTTTTATATCAGTTTTAGCCAATTCATTAAGTGCTGGTCCTAATGGTAAGCAGCACAAATCAATATTTTTGTTAGGATGGGGAATCCACTTATTACCTGCACCTGAATAATTGAAAGAAAAGGATTCAGTATCTAAAGGTTTCCCGTTTTCATCTGCTTTACAAAACTCAAAAACAGTTCTTACACTGTTGTTTACTACATGATTATTTGTAATTAAAACTGGAATACAGGTTTTCTCTTCTGGTTTATTACATAAATTTAATATAAACCCTGTACCACTCCCAACTGAACCATCAGCATATTGGCAGTTTATCAAAACAGTAGAATACGTAAGCATTTCTGAAATACTCATATTGCTTTCACTCATTTGATTTACTCCTAAAATAAAAATAAGTAGCCGCCACAAAAAAAGCTTTTTCGAGACGGCATGGTCGGAGTGGCGGGACTCAAACCCGCGGCCTCCGCATCCCAAATGCGGCGCGCTATCAACTGCGCTACACCCCGATAGTTATTAAATTGTGGTCATGTAAGTGGTCAAATCTGTGGTCAAACACATTTTTGACCGCTTTTTTTCATTTTCCGAACCGCCCGAAATACGCACGGTTGAAGGGCTTTCGGCGGTTGGCACCGATAAACGTCAAAAATGCCGTCTATGCTCCCAAAGCAGGCGCGCTATCAACTGCGCTACACCCCGATATATTTGATTTTTTACTTTGTCAGCCCTGTGATTTTCGATATAACAATCCGCTGCGCTTCCCTCAAAAACATAGTCGCACTGCTCGCTTGGAGCGCGTCGCATTGCTCGTTGTTTTTTCACCTCAGAGTTTCGCCTGAATCGTCCGCAGGACGCGGCGAACCTCTTCGCCCAACTGCGCTACACCCCGATATATTTGATTTTTTACTTTGTTATTCTTGCGAAACACAGCATATCAATCCGCTGTTTGCACGAAAATGTATTGAATTCCGGCTGAATGCTTAGATATTATACATTTTTAAACTTTGTTTGTCAACGCCGACTATTGCTATTTTGCTTTAACGGTTGTATTATAAATTCGGTGAATGAAATGAACAAAGAACTTACGCGCGAAATGATCAAATATTTAAACGGAGACGTAAAACGCATTAACCATATGCTTAAGGTGCGTGCTTTTTCCGAACTGATTGCCGACGGAGAAAAAACAGACGGAAAAATAAAGGATATTTTACTTTCTGCTGCCGCGGTGCACGATATCGGAATACATATCTGTGAGAAAAAATACGGCAGTACGGCAGGCACTTATCAGGAAAAGGAGGGACCGAGTGAAGCTCGTAAGCTTATGACCTCTCTCGGCTTTTCTAAGGACGATATTGAACGTGTGTGTTATCTTGTGGCGCATCACCACACATATACCGATGATATGTCACCGGATTACAGAATTTTGATTGAAGCGGATTTTATCGTAAACGCATTTGAGGATTCGCTCGACAAAAAAGCCGTAAGTGCGGCAAGAAAAAATATTTTCAGAACGGAAACAGGCAAAAGGCTGTTGGACGAAATGTATTTGGAGAAGCATTGTGAAGAATAGTATCGGATTTATTTGCCCCGTGTGCAAAAAGCCACTTGTAAAAAACGAAAAAAGTTATATTTGCGAAAACAGACATAATTTTGATATTGCAAAGAGCGGTTATGTCAATTTGCTGACGGGCAGCAGTCGAAAAAATCACGGTGATAATCGCCTTATGACGGATTCGCGCAGAGAATTTTTGTCCAAAGGATATTATGAGCCGCTGAGACGTGCTCTGTGCGATACAGTACAGAAGTACGCCGCCCAAAAGGGAAATGTGCTTGACTGCGGCTGCGGCGAGGGGTATTACACAAAGGCTGTTGCCGATGTGTTGCCGCTTTCTTCGGTTTTCGGTACGGATATTTCCAAGGACGAGCTGACCGTTGCCGCAAAACGCACCAAAAATGTCGATTTTGCGGTGGCAAGTTCTTTTTCTCTTCCATTTGCGGATTCGAGCATCGATATTTTACTCGAAATTTTTTCGCCGTACTGCGGTGCCGAATTTAAAAGAGTATTGAAAAAAGATGCTGCTTTTATAATGGTGATACCACTTGAAAATCATCTGTGGGAGTTAAAGTGCGCCGCATATGATACACCTTATAAAAATGAGGTTTCGGACACATACCTTGACGGCTTTGATTTTACAGACAGAATCGACGTAAAATACAAATTCGATTTAAATTCAGGCGAGGATATATCTTCTCTTTTTAAAATGACTCCTTACTATTACAAAACCGGAGTTAAAGAACAAAAGAGGGTAGAGGAGCTGGAAAAGCTTTCGGTTAGTGCTGAATTCGGTATACTTGTCTACCGCAAAATATGATGTTGCAGTTTTTTGAAATATAAAGTATAATAATGCTTGTAATAAAAACAGGGGTGTGAATGTCTTGGAAAAAAACAAGGTTAAAGTAACTATTGCCGGAGTTGACTATGCTCTCACGACTGAGGAGACTCCCGAATATACTACTATGCTCGCTGCCGAAATCGACGATAAGATGAAAGAGCTTCGCGCTGCAAATCCGTTTATTTCAACGAATCAGGCGGCTGTTTTGATAGCGCTTGATTATGCCAACAGCGCTAAAAAGGCAGAGCAGAGCGCCGATAATCTCCGTGCCCAGATAAAGGATTATCTTGAGGATGCGTCTCAGTCGAAGTCCGAAAGAGACTTCTATAAGCGCGAGATAGACCGCCTTAAAACAGAGCAAAAAGCCGGAGCGGCGCAGATAAATCTGTTCTCTTCCGAAAAAGAGCCGGATTCCGCTAAATGATAAAGCCCGAGATATTGGCTCCCGCAGGCAGCTTTGAAGCATTAACTGCCGCGGCAAGAAGCGGAGCGGACGCCGTGTATTTCGGCACCGGCAACTTTAACGCGCGCAGAAACGCCTCGAATTTTTCGGGGGACGATTTGCAGCGCGCGGTGGATTTTTGCCACGAAAGAAATGTTAAAGTTCATATAACCTTAAATACTCTTGTTAAAGACAGTGAAATGTCGGAGCTTAAGGAAAGCGTTAGGCGTATCTGCAAAAGCGGTGCAGATGCGCTTATTTTGCAGGACCTCGGCGTTTTGCACGTCGTAAAGGATATTTGTCCCGATATAGAGCTGCACGCCTCCACCCAAATGTCGGTGGGAACGTTGGACGGCATACGTACTCTTGCCGATTTAGGATTCTCAAGAGCTGTTTTGCCTCGCGAATTATCAAAAGACGAGATTAAATATCTGTGCGAAAACTCGCCGATTGAGCTTGAAATGTTCGTCCACGGGGCGCTTTGTATGTGCGTTTCCGGGCAATGTCTCTTGAGTGCGTTTTTAGGGTCGCGAAGCGGCAACCGCGGTCTGTGCGCTCAGCCCTGCCGGCTTCCTTTTGCGGCGGAAAACGGAACTGGGCATGATTTGAGCTTAAAGGATTTATCGCTTATCGAGTACGCACCGATACTGTCAAAAACGGGAATATCGTCATTTAAGATAGAAGGCAGAATGAAACGTCCCGAGTATGTCGCAGCCGCTGTTACTGCTCTGAAAAATTCGCTGTCGGGGGAGTATTCAAGCGAGAATTCCGAAGATCTTTGCTCCCTGTTTTCACGCTCCGGATTTACAAAGGGATATTACGAAAATGCTCTGGGCAGAAATATGTTCGGTTTCCGCGAAAAGGAAAATGTAACCTCTGCTACTGCCTCGCTTCTCAAAAAATATGAGCGTATTTACGAAAAAGAGCGTGCGTTTTACAGGGTGCATTTTGTTCTCTCTGTGAAATCCGATAAGAAAATCAGCCTTACGGCTTCCGCAAATGATTTAAGCGTTACTGTTTTATCCGAAAGCTTGCCGCAAAAAGCCGTAAACAGACCTTTTACCAAAGAAGAGGCTCTTTTGAGACTTAAAAAATGCGGCGGAACCGTATTTTCATTCGGCGATGCCGACATCAGTATAGACGATGGCTTGAGCGTGTCGGCGGCAGAAATGAATGCGCTCCGCAGGGAGGCTCTGCTTCGCCTTGCCGACAGGCTTAAAGAACGAGCACCGTACCGCATAAACAAAGCTAATATTATTTTTCAAAATCGCAAGCCGAATAAAAAGCCGCAGACGTATATTTCGTTCCGCGATACATCCGCCATTCCCCAAAATGTGGAATGTGATAAGCTTTTTATTCCGCTGTCTTCAAGGCCGGAGCTTTTTGAAAAGTATTCCGCAGGTGCAGTTTTGCCGAGGGGTATATTCGGTAATTTTGACGAGATTGTAAAGAGGCTTATAAAAAGCGGCGCAAGGTATGCCCTTTGCAATACGCTCGATTCGGTTGCAGCGGCAAAAAAGGCGGGTGTTCAGATAATAGGCGGACCGTTTTTAAATATTTTTAACTCGGTTTCTCTGTCCGAAATTCAAAAGCTCGGAGCGGCAGAATGTGTGCTCTCATATGAAATGACTTTGAAACAGCTGACTGCGCTTGAGGGAGAATGTCGGCGCGGTGTTTGCGTTTACGGCAGAGTACCGCTTATGCTCACAAGAAATTGTCCGGTAAAAAACGGGAAAAGCTGTCGCGAGTGCGGCGGAAAATCCTTTTTACGCGACAGAAAGGGCATTGAATTTCCGGTTCGCTGTACAAATGGATTTTCCGAACTGTTCAATTCAAGACCCATATATATGGCTGACAGAATGAGCGAAGTCAAAAACGCGGATTTTGTGCTTTTGGAGTTTACAACCGAGGATAAAGAACAGATAAGCTCGGTGCTCAAGGCGTATCAAAACGGTTCTTCGCCCGAAATTGAATTTACACGCGGACTTTTGTACCGCGGCGTGGAATAAACGCAAAGAATTTTTTATGTGTAAAAATTAAAACGGAGCTGTAAAACTATACGTCTTGGCTGAGTGCTTATAAGGCAGTATTGCTTCAAAATAACATCTTTTTGCATAACCCCTCAGATAAGCCCAAACTTATCTGAGGGGTGCATTTTCTTGTATCAAAAATATATCATTTTGAAGTGCTTCGCAGTTTCATAGCTATAAAAATTTTTTATGCCGAAGTCAAGAAATGAAGCAAGGCTGTCGCCTTGCGAGGCTTTTTGACAAAAGCATAAGAGATTTTTATGCGAGAAACCAATACTTCCTTATGAACGCTCAGCCTTACAGCCCCGTTTATTTTATGCTTTTTTACTTGTACTTTTCGCACAGATATTCCATAGCTTTTTTATATCCGTCAAATCCGAGCCCTATAAAGTGCGCCTCGCACGCCATACCGGCGTATGAAATATGTCTGAATTTCTCGCGTTCGTTAACGTCCGAAATGTGTACCTCGCAAGCCGGTATGGAAACGGCTTTCAGCGCGTCGAGTATTGCAACGCTTGTGTGGGTATATGCCGCCGGATTTATGACTATACCGTCGAATTTACCTAATGCGTCCTGTATTTTGTCTACTATATCGCCCTCGTGGTTCGATTGATAGCATTCAACTTCGGCGTGAAGCTCTGCACCCCAGACGTTTATCTGATTTATGAGAGCCTCGTAATTTCTGTCGCCGTAAATCGCAGGCTCTCTTATGCCGAGCATATTGATGTTCGGACCGTTAATTACAAGTATTTTCATTCTGCAGCTCCTTTAAAATATTGTTCGCAACATTTTCTATCGTGTTATTTCCGTCCGCCTCAATATCACAGAATTTTCTGTAAAGCGGAAGTCTTTTTTTGAACATCTCGTTAAGGTCGTTGCTCTGCGACAGCGGCCTGCCGTCTGTCGGCAGATAAGAGGTGCTGCAGTTTAAAAAGATTATAGTCCCGTTTTGTTTCAGAGCGTCAAAGTTATCATCGTTTACAACGACTCCGCCGCCTGTTGAAATTACCTTGCCGCTGAGCTTGCCCGCCGCAAGCACCGCCTCGTGCTCATATTTTCTGAAGAGCTTTTCACCGCCGTTTGCAAATATGTCGGGAATGGGTTTGCCGACGTTCTTTACTATCATTTCATCCGTGTCTATAAAGTCGCGGTTCAAGGCCTCGGCGATTCTTTTTCCGACAGTCGTTTTGCCGGAACCGGGCATACCTATTAAAATAATATTTTTCATCTCAAGTGAGAGCTTATGATATATATCGTCATTTTTACTGTCGGGTATTTTTGTATTCAAAAACAACTCGGCAGCTCTTTTGGCCTGAGCAACAAGCATTGAAAGACCGCTCAGCGCTTTGATATTTCGCTTTTCGGCGTCAAGTATCAGCTTGGTCTTTTGCGGATTATACACTATATCCAGAACACCGGAAAGATTTTTAAATCCGTCAAGCGATAAAGGCGATTTCAAATTGTTCGGATACATTCCCACGGGCGTTGTGTTTACGATTATGTCTGCGTCAAAATGTCTGTCGATATTTTCGTAATTGTTTTCTCCCGAGCGTGAAATATTGACAATTTCGCGCGCTTTTTTATCCTTCAGCACCGCTATCACCGTTAAAGATGCGCCGCCGGAACCCAAAACGAGACATTTTTTGTTTTCTGCCGATATTCCGGAAACATCAATTAAATATGAAAACCCGTCGTAATCGGTGTTGTACCCCGTCAAAGAACCATCCTTTTCGGCAACTATCGTGTTTACGCTCCCTATTTTCTCGGCGGAGGGCGAAAGACGGTCGAGATAGGGGATGACGGCTTTTTTATACGGAATTGTAACATTTATGCCATCCCAATTTCTGTTTTTAAAAAAGTCGTCAAGCTCATTCTTTTGCTTCTCAAACAATCTGTATTCATAATCGCCGAGCAGAGCATGTATCTGCGGCGAAAAGCTGTGACCTAATTTTTCACCCAAAAGTCCGTACATATAAGTCTCCGTTTCAATCAGTATTTAATAAGAAGCGACAGAGTACCCGCCACTATCAGCACAAGTCCCAGAAAAGCTTTTTTTGAAAGCTTTTCTTTTAATATTATATATGAAAAGGCTACGGTTACAACGATGCTCAATTTGTCTATCGGTGCAATGATGCTTGCGGGGCCGTTTTTCAGGGCTCCGTAATAGCAAAGCCATGAGCCGCCTGTGGTGATCCCCGAAAGGACCAAAAACAGCCAGCTCTTTTTATCAATGTTCTTGATTTCACTCTGCTTCTTTTCTGCAAAGACCAAAATCCACGCCATCAGAAGAACAACTACGGTTCTTATCGCCGTGCCGAGATTTGATTCAACGTCCTCTATGCCGATTTTTCCGAAAATCGATGTTAAGGCCGCAAAAACAGCGGAGAACATGGCATATACAAGCGAAGCTCCACTCCTTTTGTCGGCGGAGGAATTATCTGTTTTTTTCTTTTCTATCATAAGAAATGTTCCTGTGCCGATAAGAACCATACCTATTATTTTAACTGCGGTCAGCTTTTCTCCGAGAAAAATCAGGGCAAGTATCATTGTAAGTACCGTGCTTGACTTATCGATTGGAGTTACCTTGTTTACGTCGCCGAGACGCAAAGCTTTAAAATAGCAAAGCCAAGAAGCCCCGGTGGACAGTCCAGATAAAATCAAAAATATAAACGTTTTGACGTTTATATCCTTTATTTCGGATGCTGATCCGACAATAAAAACCATCAGCCACGAAAACAACAGCACAACTATTGTGCGCAGAGCCGTGGCAAGATTTGAGTTGACGTTCCGTAAGCCGATTTTAGCAAGAATTGCCGTTATTCCGGCAAATCCGGCAGATAAAAATGCTAAAACGAGCCACATAAAAACACCTCTTATAAGCAGCTGTATAATTATTTGCCTGATTTTTCATTGTAAAAAAATCGCAGCGTTACGGTTTCGGTGTCATCAACGCTTGTTGCATCGGTTTTATAAGCCTTGTAACTTACAAGGCAGCCGCCGTCAGTCCATACAACGTCTATATCTCCGTTCTCGTCTGCCATATCAACGACTTTTTTTCCGTTTCCGCGAGCGGACATAAGAAAAGGGGAGTATCGTCTGTAAACGGTCATATTCCATTCGCCCGAGCCGGGTTCGCTGTCTATTATAATAGTATGGCGCTTGTCATCCGATGTGGCTTTTTTTACGGTATCGGTATATAGAATTCCGTCGATTGTAAGACCGGCAAGACAAAGCATTATACAAATTATTATCGAAAGTACTCTTAAAAAAATCCGTGCTACTTTGCTTTTAAAACGGCCTCGGTGATTTTTGACAACAAGAAAGCAAAAGGTCGTGAAACTGACGGCACATATTATAATAAGTATACCGATATAAGAAACAAGCCGCTTAGAGCCTATAAAAAGCGATGCGGAAAAGACCTCAAGAAGCAGGTCCGAGAGCATAAGCAAAAACGATGCCGTTCCGATTCCGAAAAATACTTTTTCCTCCGTTCGCATAAGTGCCTCCTTTGATTTTTATATACATTATATAGTTGTCAGCTTTTGCCGTCAACACAAAATCGGCGGAAACCCCGCATCGATACGGTTTTATAAAACATTGACGCCGCAAAGTGTAGAATTATTTAAAAAACACCAAAATTACGGAAAAATATTCTCTTTTTATAGTTGACAACCGCAAAAACATATAGTAAAATGTCATTAAATAATGAGTGACAACTCAAATAATTGAAATAAGAGGGATTTAATTATGAAAAAGTTCTTAGCAGTGTTGCTTTCCTTAGTGATGGCATTTTCATTCTGCCTCCCGGCTTTTGCTGAAGACACTACTGCAAGCGGCGGCGGAATCGGCGACATACTCGGCGGTATCACTCTTCCCGATGTTGATATAAGCGGAGCTGCCGATACCATTAAGCAGCTTGTCGGCATTATTATCAAAAGCAACGGCAAGATGGATGAGGCTGTTATCGCAGAGATCATTACTCTTATCGGTAAGATTGCCGTAAGTGGAAAAATTGATGTTGAGACTGTCCTTAAAATACTTAACGCTCTTACCAAGGGCGGCAATTCAGGCGGAAACACTCCGAACCCCGATGTTCCGGCAGGCGGCTCCGTAAGAAGTGCTCTTGACGCACTTACCGATGACCAGAGAGATTATATCAACGGTCTTATTGATATATATCTCACTACTGATTTTGATAACAATGATTATAAAGATAAAGACGGAAACGATGCTTACAACCCGGCAAAGGTTACTGCTCTTATCAATGCTATGAGCAAAATGGATTATGCCGACATCCAGAAGGTTCTTGATGAGCTTCATTCTTCCAAGAATGCCAAGGGCGAAGACATCAATCCCGCTTTGTCAGATGAGGCTTATGAGGTTCTTACAGCCGAGGTTGTTCGTCAGGAAGAGGTTTCCAAGAACAATGCAGCAACTGCAGGCCCGACAGAGGCTACCACAAGTGCTATTGACGGCGTTAAGGGCTTTATCGGCAAGGCTTTTGAAACTATTAAGGGTCTCTTCGGCGGCGGAAACAAAGGCGGAGATTCACCCACAACTACCAAGAAGTCAACAACTTCTAAGAGTGGCTCTTCAACCACAAAGGGTAAGATTCCGCAGACCGGTGACGTTGCTCTCTTCTCAGTAGCAGGCGTAGCTGTGGCAGCAGGTATCGCTCTTGTTCTCACAAAGAAGAAAAAAGAGGATAAATAATTAACCCTGTAATTATTACAAGCGGCTTTGTAAAAGCAAAGCCGCTTGATTTTTTTTGCCGGATGTATTAAAATATAAATGTCTCAAGATTTAAAAGCAATATGAAAGGAACGGCACATTTTGTGCTTTTGCTCAATTTATGATACTGACGATCGATATCGGTAATACTAATATTACCTTCGGAGTGTTTGACGGCGATAAGCTGAGCTTTGTTTCGCGACTTGCTACCGAGCGTAACAGAACTGACGATCAGTTTGCCGTCGAATTTCTTGCCGTGTTTAAAATGCATGATTTGGAGCCGGCTGAAATTACCGGTGCTGTTTTAAGCTCTGTTGTTCCTGAGCTTACCGGGAAAATTAAAACAGCGGTTAATAAGGTGTGCGGCATTGAGTCTGTTATAATAGCCCCCGGTGTAAAAACAGGGCTTAATATTTTAATAGATAATCCGGCAGAGCTCGGTGCCGACCTTGTAGCAGGTGCGGTAGGAGCTATGGCGAGATATGAAATGCCCGCATTTGTCATTGACCTCGGCACAGCCACAAAAATATATGCAGTTGATGAGCATGGCGGCTATCACGGCGGCACAATAGCACCGGGTGTTGAAATCTCTATGAAAGCACTTTCGGGGCAGGCTTCTCTCTTACCGTCATTTTCACTTGCTTCTCCGCCGCATGCCTGTGCCACTAATACGATAGAATGTTTGCAGTCGGGCATCATTTTCGGCACCGCAGATATGATTGACGGTATGCTTGACCGTTTTGCAAAACAGCTCGGTGAGCCGAAAACCATTGTTGCAACAGGTGGGCTTTCCTCATATGTAATAGGATATTGCCGTCACAATATAATTCATGATGATAATCTTCTTTTATACGGGCTTAAAGCCATTTACGATAAAAACAAAAATTAACCGTAATTAAAAATTAAATATCTTATCCAGTTTTTACATAGTTTATTATTTTGCGTTGCATCCGCTCTGCGGAGCAGCAGCAAGGAGGATTATATATGTCAAAAACCACAAACAAGGCAAGGATGCAAAAAACCGTTCGCTTAGTCGAGCTGGCTCTCCTTACCGCAATCATCGCCGTTATGACCTTCACGCCGATAGGCTATTTGAAGCTCGGGCCGCTTGAACTGACACTTATTATGGTACCTGTTATCATAGGCGCAGTTACTTTAGGGCCTGCCGCAGGAGCCTTTTTGGGGCTCGTTTTCGGTGCATCGAGCTTTATTCAATGCTTTTCTCTGAGCGCATTCGGCGCGATACTTATTTCTATAAGCGTATTTAAAACGCTTGTTGTTTGCGTAGTTCCTCGCGTGCTTGCAGGTTGGCTCACAGGTCTCATTTTTAACGCCGTGACAAAAAAGACAAAAAAAGACGGTGCCAATTACCTTGTCGCGAGTATCTGCGGCTCGGCTTTTAATACTATCTTTTTCCTTGGATTTTTAGCTTTGTTGTTTATAAATACAACCTTTACGCCCGAGCAGTCAGCCGCTCTCGGCGGAGCTGAAAATATTCTCACCACCGTTATAGGTATAGCGGCGGGAATCAACGCTCCCATTGAGCTTGTTGTGTGCGCCGTTCTCGGTTCTGCGATAGGTAAAGGCTTGTCTGTCGGACTCAAAAAAATCTAAGCAAAAATAAAGCGCTTTTAAGGATAACCCTTAAAGGCGCTTTTTCTCTCTTATAGATTATATTCTTGCTACGCCGGATTTTACGGCTGCGTCATAAACCGCTTTCGCAACGGTTTTCCCTATTCTGTCATCAAATGCTTTCGGTAAAATGTACTCGGCGGAAAGCTCATCATCAGAGACAAGCGAAGCTATCGCTCTTGCTGCGGCTACCTTCATTTCCTCGTTTATTTCGGAAGCTCGGCAGTCAAGTGCTCCGCGGAAGATTCCGGGGAACGCAAGTACATTGTTGATTTGGTTGGGATAATCGCTTCTGCCCGTGCCGACAACGGCGGCACCTGCGGCTTTTGCCTTATCGGGCAGTATTTCCGGAACAGGATTTGCCATGGGAAGTACGATGGGATTTTCAGCCATGGAAGCGACCATTTCTTCTGTTACGATTCCGGGAGCCGAAACGCCTATGAATATGTCTGCACCCTTAAATGCGTCGGCAAGTGAGCCGCTCTTGTGCTCCTTATTCGTGATTTCCGCGATTTCCCTCTGTGCGGGATTCAGCTTTTCATCGCCGTCACAAATAATGCCGCGACTGTTGCACATAATTACGTTTTTAATTCCCTGACTTATGAGCAGTTTTGCAATGGCTATGCCTGCCGCGCCCGCACCGGAAAAGACGGCCGTACAGTCCTTGAGCTCTTTTTTAACGACTCTGAGCGCGTTTATTATTGCTGCGGCAACAACTACCGCTGTGCCGTGCTGATCGTCATGAAAAATCGGAATATCCGTTTTTTCCTTGAGTTTGCGTTCTATTTCAAAGCACCTCGGAGCAGCAATGTCCTCAAGATTTATTCCGCCGAAGCTGCCTGCGAGGAGAGAAATGCAATTTACAATCTCGTCAACATCCTTTGAACGCACACAGAGCGGTATGGCGTCAACGTCTCCGAATTCCTTAAAGAGAACGCATTTGCCCTCCATTACGGGCATACCGGCTTCGGGTCCTATGTCTCCGAGTCCGAGAACCGCCGTTCCGTCCGTTACAACGGCCACGGTATTCCAACGTCTTGTGAGCTCATAAGACTTGCTTATGTCCTTTTGTATTTCAAGGCACGGCTGTGCTACACCGGGTGTGTAGGCGAGCGATAGCGCGTCCTTACTGTCTGCTTTGGCGCGTGTTTTGATTTCTATTTTTCCGTGCCATTCATAATGTTTTTTGAGAGATTCCTTAGCGTAATCCATTTTTTTCAGGCCTTTCCGGCTACAGCTTTAATTAAGGCGGATGTCTTGTGTAGCCTGATAAGACATTCGCGGCAGAATTATTCGGACTTTTTACGGCAAGTTAATCCAACGGCGGCGATGCATATAAAAGCACCGGCAAGAACGCAGATGAAATAGGCGGTAAAGAATTCCCTGTTAAAGAAGAATCCTAAAAGTGCCGTAAATATTGCAACAAAAATCAAATATATGCCGAATATTCTGCACAGCTTTTTTGTATCGAAATTATTCCTCAGCTCATTGTCGGGCGAGGCGCTTCCGACGACAAAATTCTCCGCTTTGCCGCTCACCATCGGAATTCCAAGTCCCAAAAAGAGCAAACCTATTGCTATTGAAATTACCTTCATTACCCATCAACCTCTACTTTTGTATACGCACTTAAAATATATTTTAACATTTTTGCTTTTTGTTGTAAATGTGCAATCTAAATAAAAACCATGGAATTTGGGCGGAGTATATTCATTTTGCAGCACAGTAGTGGCATTTTATCTCGTATTCTGATATTTTAAGCAAGCGAAAGCCCGGCACAAAGCATCGGCCGAAAAAACGATTGTAAAATCGTACAAAAACCGCCGCGCCGAACCGCTTAATTTGTTTATGGCTATAAATGTTAAAATAATAACAATTTACCATTGACAAACATTTAACAATAAGCTATGATTTTATCAGTAAGTAATTACTGATAGTGAGGTCAAAGATATGCGAGAGCAGGCTTTGCCTGTCCGTGAAATATCAAGGCAGGCACTTTATAGATTACCTTTTTATTTGTCATATCTCAAAAAGGCGGAGGCTGACGGGGTATTGTATATATCCGCGCCGAAGATGGCGGCAGACCTTGACCTTAATGAGGTTCAAGTAAGAAAGGACATTGCAAAGGTAAGCTCCTGTGCGGGGAAGCCTAAAATCGGGTATGAGACCGCGAAGCTTATAAAGGATTTGGAAAAATTCCTCGGCTACGACAACACAACCGATGCCGTTGTAGTAGGAGTCGGAAGCCTCGGCAGCTCGCTTTTACATTACGACGGATTTTCCGAATGCGGGTTTCGTATAGTTGCGGGATTTGACGCGGTAAACTTTGACGAAGAGCCGTTCAAAAAGGAAAAGCCCGTCTTTCCCATGCGAAAGCTCGGCGAACTTTGCGAAAGACTCAAGGTGCATATGGCGGTTATAGCTGTGCCGGCGGACAGTGCTCAGGATGTTTGCGACGAGCTTGTCAAAAGCGGAATACTTGCAATTCTTAATTTCACTCCGGTTCATCTTACAGCAGGTCCGGGCATACTTATACAGAATATGAATATTGCTTCGGCTTTGGCGGTTCTTTCCTCTCATATCAGAAAAGAACTTTTGTAAATTTTGTAATATCTGAAAAGGAGATTATATACCTATGGAAACTCAAAACAAGCATGAGATTGTCGATTCGGTAGAAAAACTCGAAGCCCTTCTCGCAAGAGTCAGAGAGGCAGAAAAGATTTTTGCGACTTATTCTCAGGAGCAGGTCGATAAGATCTTTAAAGCGGCGGCTATCGCAGCAAACAAAGCGAGAATCCCGCTTGCCAAAATGGCTGTTGAAGAGACGGGAATGGGCGTAGTCGAAGATAAGATAATCAAAAACCACTATGCTGCAGAATATATCTACAATGCATATAAAAATACAAAGACTTGCGGTGTAATAGAGGAAGACAGCGCGTTTGGTATGAAAAAGGTTGCAGAGCCGATAGGCGTCGTTGCGGCGGTTATCCCCACCACCAACCCTACATCTACCGCAATTTTCAAGACCTTGGTTTGTCTTAAAACCAGAAACGGCATTATTATAAGCCCACACCCGAGAGCGAAAAAGTCCACAATAGAGGCTGCAAAAATCGTTCTTGAAGCGGCAGTTAAAGCCGGTGCTCCGGAGGGCATAATAGGCTGGATAGACGTTCCGTCGCTTGATATGACAAATCTTCTTATGCAGGAGGCCGATATAATACTTGCTACGGGCGGCCCCGGAATGGTTAAAGCCGCATATTCGTCGGGCAAACCGGCTCTCGGCGTCGGTCCGGGCAATACCCCCGCAATTATTGATGATACTGCCGACATAGTTTTGGCTGTAAACTCCATAATCCATTCGAAAACCTTTGACAACGGTATGATTTGTGCTTCCGAGCAGTCGTGCATCGTACACGAAAAAATATATAAAAAGGTTAAGGACGAATTTTTATATCGCGGTTGCTATTTCCTTAAAAAGGATGAGCTTGATAAGGTAAGAAAGACAATTATCATAAACGGCGCGCTTAACGCAAAGATAGTCGGTCAGCCGGCATATAAGATAGCTGCACTCGCAGGCGTTACAATCCCCGAAACAACAAAGGTCTTGATAGGTGAGGTCGAGAGTGTTGACATTTCCGAGGAATTTGCTCACGAAAAGCTCTCTCCCGTGCTTGCTATGTATAAGGCCAAGGACTTTGAGGACGCACTTTCAAAGGCTGAGCATCTTATAGCCGACGGCGGCTACGGTCACACCTCATCCGTATATCTTAATGCTGTTACCGAAAAGGATAAGCTTGCCGAATTCTCCGAGAGGATGAAAACCTGTCGTATACTTGTTAATACACCTTCTTCACAGGGCGGTATCGGTGACCTTTACAACTTCAAGCTTGCTCCGTCGCTTACACTCGGCTGCGGTTCTTGGGGCGGCAACTCGGTTTCCGAGAATGTCGGCGTAAAGCATCTCATCAATATCAAAACTGTTGCAGAAAGAAGGGAAAATATGCTTTGGTTCCGCGCTCCGCAGAAAGTATATTTCAAAAAAGGCTGCCTTCCCGTTGCTCTCAATGAGCTTCGTGACGTTATGGGTAAGAAAAAGGCGTTTATAGTAACCGACTCGTTCCTTTATAATAACGGTTATACAAAGCCTGTTGAGGATAAGCTTGACGAGCTTGGTATTCAGCACACTTGCTTCTCGGAGGTTGCTCCCGACCCGACTCTCCAGTGCGCTCGCAAGGGTACCGATATGATGCGTCACTTTGAACCCGATACAATTATTGCAATCGGCGGCGGTTCCGCAATGGATGCAGCAAAAATTATGTGGGTAATGTATGAGCATCCGGATGTTGACTTCTCTGATATGGCTATGGACTTTATGGATATCCGCAAGAGAGTTTATACATTCCCGAAGATGGGTGAGAAAGCATATTTCATAGCTGTACCCACCTCGGCAGGTACAGGCTCGGAGGTTACTCCTTTCGCAATAATCACAGATGCCGACACCGGCGTTAAATGGCCGCTTGCCGACTATGAGCTTATGCCCAATATGGCAATAGTTGATGCCGATATGATGATGAATGCTCCGAAAGGTCTGACTTCGGCTTCAGGTATCGATGCCGTTACACACTGCCTTGAAGCTTATGCTTCCGTAATGGCTACCGATTACACCGACGGTATTGCAATTCGCGCTCTTCAGATGATATTTGAATATCTTCCGAGAGCATATGATAACGGCCCCAATGACCCTGTAGCACGTGAAAAGATGGGCAATGCCGCTACTATGGCAGGTATGGCTTTTGCCAACGCTTTCCTCGGCGTATGCCACTCCATGGCACATAAGCTCGGTGCATTCCACCATCTTCCTCACGGTATAGCCAACGCTCTTTTAATAGATTATGTTCTTCGCTTCAATGCCGCCGAGGTTCCTACGAAGATGGGTACCTTCCCGCAGTATGACCATCCGCACACACTTGAAAGATATTGTGAGGTTGCCGACGCTCTCGGTGTAAAGGGCAAGAATAACGAAGAGAAGCTTGACAATCTTATTAAGAAAATAGACGAGCTCAAGGACCGCATAGGAATTAAGAAGAGCATCAAGGAATACGGCGTTGATGAAAAATACTTCCTTGACACACTTGACCAAATGGTTGAACAGGCATTTAACGATCAGTGCACAGGTGCTAACCCCAGATATCCGCTTATGAGCGAAATCAAAGAGATGTACCTTAAAGCATATTACGGTAAATAAGGGAGGATTATTTTATGGAACTCAAAAAAGTTATTGCAGTCAGAACAGCAAAAACAGTTTACAGAGACGGTGACAAAGCCATTAAGGTTTTCGGTGACGAATACAAAAAATCCGATATTTTAAACGAGGCATTGAATCAGGCACGTGTTGAAGAAACCGGCATTCCTATGCCGAAGCTCATAGAGGTTTGCAAGCTTGACGGCAAATGGGCAATTGTTTCAGATTATATCGAAGGCAAAACTCTTCAGCAGCTTATGGACGAAAATCCTGCTAAGACAGAGGAATATCTTGACCTCTTTGTTGATATTCAAATGAGCATTTTGGCTAAGACCTGCCCTATGCTCAACAAGCTCAAGGATAAAATGCAGGGTAAAATATCTCAGACCGACCTTGACGCAACAACACGTTATGACCTTCACACACGTCTTGCCGGTATGCATACCCATAACAAGGTTTGCCACGGTGATTTCAGACCGAGTAACGTTATTATCGGCAATGACGGCGTGAATTACGTAATTGACTGGGCGCACGTAACACAGGGTAACGGAGCGGCCGATGCCGCAAGAACGTATCTTCTTTTCTGCCTCAGAGGCGATCAGAAGCTTGCCGATAAGTATCTCGATTTGTTCTGCAAAAAGACCGATACCGCAAAGCAGTATGTTCAGAAATGGCTTCCTATCGTAGCGGCTTCGCAGAGCGTTAAGGGGAACCCCGAAGAGAGGGATTTCCTCTTGAGATGGGCAGATGTAGTAGATTACGAATGATTCTTTTCGGCGATTTTTCGCGATAAATTCACTTTGCTCGCCCTCTTGCGTACCTTAGTACGCGTCGGGGCACGCAAAGCAAATTTCTCATCGAATCTCGCCGAAAATAATACTTTGAGGTTTGATTTTCCGCGATAAATTCACTTTGCTCACCCTCTTGCGTACCTTAGTACGCGTCGGGGCACGCAAAGTGAATTTCTCATCGAATCTCGCCGAAAATAATACTTTAAGGTTTGATTTTCCGCGATAAATTCACTTTGCTCACCCTCTTGCGTACCTTAACAGGCGCCGGGAGAGTCTGAACAAATCTTGCTAAAGTTATGCTTAAAACAAAATAATAACTACAAACAGGTACGGCTTGAATACTTCTTTCCGTACCTGTTTGCGAAATAAGAATTTTCCGAAAAAAACCTATATACTTTTTATTTAAGTTTTGGTAAAATGAATTAAAGTAAAACTCATATACAAAGTTTTACGGGAAAGGGATTGTAATAATATGAAAGTAGTAGTTTGCATCGGCAGCTCCTGCCACCTTAAGGGTTCGCGTGAAGTCGTTGAAAAGCTTCAGAACCTCATAAACGACAATGACCTGAAAGACAAAGTCACTCTCAGCGGAAAGTTTTGCATGGGTAACTGCCAAAACGGCGTCAGCGTTACCGTAGACGGGGAGCTGTTCTCCGTTTCTCCCGATACCGTTGAGGAATTCTTTAAAACCAACGTGCTTGACAAACTGTCATAAAAATCTTGCGTCGCAAGGAAAAAGGTGTATAATATGGCGGGGTACATAAAGCTTAAAAAATCCAACTGTAAAAACTGCTATAAATGTATCAGGAATTGTCCTGTCAAATCTATCAGTTTTTCGGCCAATCAGGCGCAGATCGTTGAGGATGAGTGTATTCTCTGCGGTATGTGCTTTGTCGCGTGTCCGCAAAATGCCAAAATCATACGCGACGACGTCTATAAGGCAAAGGAATTGTTGTCCGGTGACAGTGAGGTCTATGTTAGCCTTGCGCCGTCGTTTATTGCCAATTACGACGTGTCGTTTACCGCGATGAAAAAAGCACTTATGTCGCTCGGCTTTGCCGGCGTTGAAGAAACGGCGGTCGGAGCCGCAATAGTAAAGGACGAGTACGACAGAATAGTTGACGGTGAAAAGCAGGATGTTGTCATTTCGACCTGCTGCCATACCGTAAATCTCTTGGTACAAAAGCATTTCCCCGATGTAATACCCTATCTTGCCAAAGTGGTATCCCCAATGCAGGCGCATTGTACGAAACTTAAAAAAGAGCATCCGGGGGCTAAAACAGTATTTATAGGTCCGTGCATATCAAAAAAGGCAGAGGCCGAGGAGTATCCCGGCACGGTTGACTGTGTGCTGACATTTGAAGAGCTTTCCGGTTGGCTTGCCGAAACCGATACTGTTTTGGCGCAGGAACCTGATGATGACGGAGTTGAAAAGGGAAAAACGAGGTTTTTCCCGACCTCCGGCGGAATTCTCAAAACAATGCTTTGTGATAACGACGATTACACGTATATGTCGATTGACGGTATGTCGTCTTGCATCCATGCCGTAAAGGATATTGAAAAAGGTAATATACACCATTGCTTTATAGAGATGTCTGCGTGTCCGGGGAGCTGTATAGGCGGTCCGGCTATGGAGAAAAATCACCGCGCTCCGGTGCGTGATTATATAACCGTGCGTCGCTTTGCCGAAGACGCTGGCGACAATGATTTTAAATATGACGCCTTGAGCGAAAACGAGCTTTCAAAAAATCTTATTTATCTTGCTTCACCGCGCAATATGGCAGGCAGCAGAGCGATAGAGGAGATACTTCGCAAAATGGGTAAGCAAAAGCCGGAGGATGAGCTTAACTGCGGTTCATGCGGCTATAATACCTGTCGCGAAAAGGCTCAGGCAGTTTTTGAGGGCAAGGCAAATCTCGAGATGTGCCTTCCTTTCCTTAAGGACAAAGCAGAAAAATTTTCCGACAATATACTCAACAATACTCCCAACGGCATACTCATTTTAAATGAGGATATGGTGGTTCAGCAGATAAATGCCGCGGCAAGGGAGATTATGAACATTCGTTATGCTTCGGATGTTGTGGGTGAGCCGGTTGTGCGTATTTTGGAGCCTTTTGATTTTATAGATGTTCTTTCAAACGGCAGGGATATTCACGATAAACGCGTATACCTCGCCGAATATAAAAAATACATTGAAGAAACAATAGTATACGACCATGTCTACCATATACTTATGTGCATTATGCGCGACGTTACCGCCGAGGAGACAGAAAAAGAGAAAAAGGCGGAGCTTAGCCGTCAAACAATAGAAATAACGGATAAGGTCGTCGAAAAGCAAATGCGCATAGTTCAGGAGATAGCTTCTCTGCTTGGCGAGACTACCGCCGAGACAAAGATAGCCCTCACTAAGCTTAAGGAGTCGTTAAATGATGAATAATCTTTGCACGGACATAGGCCATATGAGTCTTACCAAGTACGGCGAGGAGCTGTGCGGCGATATGGTGGAGGTTATAGAGCAGGGCGATGACGATTATGTTGTTGTGCTTGCGGACGGACTCGGCTCCGGTGTAAAAGCAAATATTCTCTCTACTTTGACTTCGAAAATAATATCCACCATGATTGCAAATAATATGCCGCTTGAAATGTGTGTTGATACAATAGCGAAAACACTGCCTATATGTTCGGTACGTCAGGTGGCATACAGCACTTTTACGATAGTGCGTGTAATAGACAACAAAGAGGCTGAAATAGCCCAATACGACAATCCGCATGTCATTCTGCTGCGTGACGGAAAAAATCTTGTGTATCCCGAGAGCGCAGTGGAAATCGACGGTAAGATGATATATAAATCGAAAATATCGTTAAAGCTTAACGATACGCTCATTTTTACGAGTGACGGAGCGGTTTATGCCGGTATTGGTGAAAATATGAATTTCGGTTGGCAGCGCGACCAGATAATCGAGTTTATGGAGGAATATTATCGCCCCGATTTTACGGCAAAAACGCTTTCATCATTACTGCTTGACCAGTGTGATAAACTATATGGCGGAAGGCCCGGTGACGATACAACCGTTTGCGTTGTCAAAATCCGCGAGAGAAAATCCGTGAATCTTCTCATGGGACCGCCGAGGAACCCTGCAGATGTCAATAAAATGATGTCGTTGTTTTTCGGAAAGACCGGCAAGCATATTGTATGCGGCGGAACAACTTCAACTCTTGCGGCGGATTTTTTGGGCAAAGAGGTTAAGACGGATTTAAAATATCTCGACCCCGAAATACCGCCCATCGCCGAAATTGACGGCGTCGATTTGACGACCGAGGGTGTAATTACAATGAGCCGAGTGCTTGAATACGCCAAGAGTTATCTAAATGACGATGATATTTACGCCGACTGGAGCGTCCGTGCGGACGGTGCGTCGCAGATAGCGCGCATACTTTTCCAGGAGGCGACTGATATAAATTTCTTTGTCGGAACTGCAATAAATCCGGCACATCAAAATCCAAATCTTCCCATAAACTTTAACATCAAGATGCAGCTTGTTACAGAGCTTTCGGAGTATCTGAAAAAAATGGGTAAACGAATCAAAGTAAGCTATTTTTAACAAAGGGTGAATTGAATGAGAAAATTTGATACGAAGGTACAGCTTTTAAAATACAAGGTCCTTCGTGAGGTCGCAAGAATAGCCTTTGACGAGGGAGAGTTTTCCCTTGCCAACAATTTCAATGATATTGCAAAGACCGTAACGAGTGACAAGGCAACTATGCGCTGCTGTATATACAAGGAGCGTGCAATAGTTGCCGAGCGTATAAAGCTCGCCTGCGGAGGCAACAGAGCAAATCCGAACATAATAGAGGTTATAGATATAGCCTGCGACGAATGTCCTGCCAGCGGTTATCAGGTATCACACGACTGCCGTGGCTGTATCGCACACCGCTGTGAGAGTGCCTGCCGCAAGGGAGCCATTTCCTTTGACGAAAATCAGAAAGCGCATATTGACAAAACAAAGTGCGTAAACTGTGGTCAGTGTGCCAAGGTTTGTCCGTACAGCGCAATTTCAAACTATACAAGACCGTGTGAAAAGGCGTGCAAAATAAAGGCTATTTCTATGGCAGACAGCGAAGAAAATCCCGCTCAGATTGATAACAATAAATGTATAAACTGCGGCGCCTGCTCTTATGCATGCCCGTTCGGCGCAATTATGGACAAGTCGTTTATACTTGATGCGATCAGGATTTTAAAAGACAGTAATAAAGGCGACGGTTTTAATGTGTATGCAGTTGTGGCTCCGTCGATAGCGAGTCAGTTTGTGTATGCGAAGCTCGGTCAGGTTGTTACCGCGATTAAAAAGCTCGGCTTTTACAGCGTGGTTGAAGCTGCTCTCGGTGCCGATATTGTAGCATACAGCGAATCAAAAGAGCTTGCCGAAAAAGGTTTCCTCACAAGCTCTTGCTGTCCGGCGTTTGTTGACTATGTAAAGAAGTTCTATCCGAAGCTTACCGAGAACATTTCACACAATCTGTCTCCCATGGCGGCGATTGCAAAATATATAAAAGAGACCGACGAGACCGCAAAGGTTATATTTATAGGCCCTTGTACGGCAAAAAAAGCCGAGGCGAAGCAGGAAAGAGTCGCACAGTATGTCGACTGCGTTCTCACCTTTGAGGAGCTTCAGGCTCTTATTGACTCGCGTGATATAGAGCTTACCGAGCTTCCTGAGGATGTTCTTGACAATGCTTCCTATTACGGCAGAATATTTGCACGAAGCGGCGGCGTTTCGGAGGCTGTCGGCCAGGCAATTAAGGAGCAGAATATAGATTTCACCGTTGATCCGCTTCCGTGTGACGGCATAGAAGAATGCAAAACGGCTCTTTTGAAAGCGTCGCGCGGAATCCTTAAAAATAACTTTATCGAGGGTATGGCGTGTGTCGGCGGATGTATCGGCGGCGCAGGCTGCCTTACCCATGAGGCAAAAGATAAAAACGAGATAGACAAATACGGTAAAGAAGCTCTTGAGAAGAGCATAGGCGACGCATTGAGTCAGCTTTAAACATCGAGCTTCAGGAACGCAGGGAATTTTTCCTGCGTTCCTTTTTTTGTATAAATATGATTTTTCTTCCAATAATTACCTTACGAAAGGATGAAAAACATATGAAATCAAAAACAGAAAAGCTTATTCGAAGATTTGAAATATCGTTAGCCGCAGCATTTGTCATAACGTCGATTTTCAGTTTTGTGTCATTTGCCGCGTCGTGCGGCGATGTAAGACGCGACGTTTTGCGTATGCATGTAATAGCGAATTCCGACAGCGACGAGGACCAAATACTGAAGCTTAAGGTGCGCGATGCCGTGCTCAATGAGGGCAAGGAGATATTTGACGGTTCTTTGACAAGTGCGAATGCCGAAAAGCTGCTTATTCCGCAAAAGGAGCGGCTTGAAGAGACGGCGCGCGAGGTAATACGTAAAAACGGCTTCGATTATGATGTAAGGCTCGAAATAGGCAAGGACTTTTTTTCGACGCGAACTTATGATAATCGTATAACTTTGCCTGCCGGTGAATATGAGGCCGTGCGCGTCATAATAGGAGAGGGGAAAGGCAAAAATTGGTGGTGCGTTATGTTTCCGCCTATGTGTCTGCCCGCAGCCGAGTCATCCGATGATGCGGAGCTTCAAGATATTTTGTCAGATGATGAGCTTAAAGTTGTAGAAAGTGACCCAAAATTTGAACCTCGGTTTAAAATTATAGAGATTTATGAGAAATTAACGCAGAAATTGAAATAAGGCTTTTAATATCCTTTTATTTTTGTTATAATTACCACAATGGTAATTTCTGAGATAAAAGGATATTATTTATTGCGAAAGGGTTATTGGAAATGCTTAAATACAATATTATTCCCAAGCCGAATAACTATACTTCAAAGGACGGTACATATGTAATTTCTTCAAATACCGAGGTCCTTTGCTCACCAGAGTTTGTTTCTGCGGGTAGATATTTGACCGATTATCTCAGAACAAAGCCAGTAAAAGGCGAGGGCGCAATTAAATTTCAAAAGGTAGCCGGGATGGAAAACGAGGCTTACTCTATTTCGGTTTCCACAGACGGAATAATGATAAAGGCTTCATCTTCTTCCGGTGCGTTTTACGGGGCTGTCACGCTGAAAACCATAATAATGCAGGCCGAAAAAACAGACGGCAGGGCAGTTATAAACGGACTTTACATAAGCGATAAGCCTGCATTTAAATATCGCGGATTTATGCTTGACGAGTGCCGCCACTTCTTCGGCACGGAAGCCGTAAAAAAATTGCTTGACAATATGGCAATGCTGAAATTAAATAAGTTCCATTGGCATCTTTCCGATGATCAGGGTTTCAGAATAGAGAGCAAATTATTCCCGAGGCTCAACGAAATAGGCTCAAAGCGTGAATATGCCGGGCTTGAGGGACTTGGCTTAAAGCACTGCGGCGGAGAATATTTTTATTACTATAAGCAGGATGAAATAAAGAATATTGTGGCGTACGCCGCAAAGCTTAATATAGAGGTTATTCCAGAAATCGATTTGCCGGGCCATGCTTCGGCTCTGCTTGCCGCATATCCGGAATTTGCCTGTAAGCCGCGTGAATTCAAGCCTACTTGCGAAAACGGTATATTTGACGCTGCAATTTGCCCGGGAAACGAAGATGCGTATGCTTTCATTGACAAGCTGTTTTCCGAGATTTGTCCGCTCTTTACAAGCACACATTTCCATATAGGCGGAGACGAGGCCTCAAAGGGGCACAAGATATGGGATGATTGTCCTAAGTGCCGTGCGGCAAAAGAGAAAAACGGTCTTAAAAACTCAAAGGAGCTTCAGGGCTACTATATGACTCGCATAGGCGAGATTCTTAAAAAATACGGCAAAACACCCATTGCCTGGAACGATTGCATCAATGACAGCTTTTCTCCTGATATTACGTGTCAGTATTGGCTGCCGTCAAATTCGGGCGAGGTCAAAAGGCAGTCATATAAGCGTGATATTATTCTTTCTCCCACGGCGTACTTTTACTTTGACTGCAAATATTCTGTTATATCGCTTAAAAAAGTGTATAAATATAATACAGTTAAATCCGGGTTCGGAAAATCCGGGCAGCGCGTAATAGGCATAGAAGCCGAAATGTGGACTGAATGGGTAGATTTGGAGCGTGCATTGGAGTTTTCCGTCTATCCGCGTATTTTGGCACTATCCGAGGTCGCGTGGACAAATCTTGAAAACAGAAGATACAAGGACTTTTTAAGAAGACTTGAGTGGTATAAAACTTATCTTCGCAAAAAAGGCGTAAACTATTCAAGGGTAACCGGTAAAAGCGGTATTTCCGTGAGCAAAACAATATATCACATGGGTGAAGACGGCAAGGAATTCAAGCTCAGCGAAAAACGCAGAGAAGCGGAAAACTGAGTATTTTAAAGGGGAAAAAATTTGAGTATTACTAATTATCTGACCTTTGCAGGCGGTCTCGGCTTGCTTTTGTACGGTATTAAGCTGATGGGCGAGGGACTTGAGCTTGCAGCCGGGTCGCGTCTTAAGCATTTACTTGAAAAAATGACAAAAAACCGCTTTCTTGCGGTACTTGTCGGCTTTCTCATAACAACGCTTATACAAAGCTCCTCGGCAACCACGGTTATGGTTGTGGGCTTTGTTAATACGGGTCTTATGAATTTAACGCAGGCGATAGGCGTTATTATGGGTGCAAATATCGGTACCACAACCACAAGCGTTCTTGTTTCGCTTAATCTTACGGGGATAGCTCCGATAGCTATATTTATAGGCGCATTTATGATTCTTTTTGCCAAAAAGAATTCGCTGAAATATGTCGGGCAGGCACTCGCCGGTTTCGGCATGCTGTTTATGGGTATGGAACTTATGCAAAACGCCATGGATCCGCTTAAGGATTCCGAGGTTTTCCGTAACTGGATTATAAATGCGGACAATCCTCTTGTAGGCATACTCATAGGCGCTGGAGTTACGGGCGTTATACAGAGCTCTGCGGCAAGCGTAGGCATACTTCAGGCTCTCGCATCGCAGGGGCTTGTGCCGCTTTCGTTCGCGGTATATATTATTTTCGGTCAGAATATAGGTACCTGTGTTACTGCGCTTCTTTCGACAATCGGTACAAAGACAAATTCAAAACGTACCGCGGTTATGCACATTCTCTTTAATGTAATCGGCACGGTTGTTTTTGTTGTCATATCTATGTTCCTTCCGTTTACAAAGTGGATACAGGCTATGAGTGACAATGTGATGATGCAGATATCGCTCGTTCATATCATATTTAACGTAGTGAGCACCATAATAATGTTCCCGTTTGCCGGCGCCCTTGTAAAGCTTTCCTGCATTCTTGTCCCCGACAAAAAGGGTAAAGAGGACGACGGAATGCACCTTCAGTTTATTGACGAGAGAATGCTCAACACCCCTCCGCTTGCCGTAGTGCAGGTGGGAAAAGAGGTCCTTCGTATGGCTGCTTTGGCAAGACGCAATTTCGATATTGCGTCAAGCGACCTTATAAACAAGGAAATTAAGCATTTTGACGAAGTAAATCACACCGAAAAGATTATCAATTATCTAAATCACAATATAACGCCCATGCTGGTCAAGATAAACTCTCTTGATTTAAGCTATAAGGACGCTAAATATATCGGTCGACTGTTCCATGTTATAAACGACATAGAGCGCATAGGCGACCACGCGACAAACCTTGAGGAAGCCGCCTTGTCGCGTGTAAATGAAAATATAGAGCTTTCAGAGGAGGGTGAAAAAGAGTTAAAAACTATGCATAGTACCGTCATTTCGCTGATTGACGGCTCGGTAGATGCTTTTTCGGAGCAAAATCTGAGTGTACAAACGGCGGAAAGACTCAATTCCCTTGAAGCGCAGGTTGATAAAATGCAGGAGACTTTTGAGCAAGCTCATATTGACAGGCTCAACAGTCACGAATGTACAACTCGTGCGGGAATGCTGTTTATAAACACAATAACAGACTTTGAACGTGTGGCAGACCATGCAATTAACATAGCATGGAGCGTTCAGAGCAAACCTAAAACAAAAATACCGGAAGTTTTACCGGTGACAGATACAGAAAATTAAGGAGTATATCTAATGTCAGATTATATTTTAAGCTGCTGCTCCACGGCAGATCTTTCACAGGAACATTTTGATAAAATCGGAGTGCATTATGTTTGCTTTCACTTCAATATGGACGGCAAGGAGTATCCCGATGACCTCGGTAAATCAATGCCGTTCGCTGAGTTCTACAAGAGAATAGCCGACGGAGCCGAGCCTACCACTTCCCAGGTCAACGTCGGTCAGTTCAAGGAGTATTTTTCAGAGTTCTTAAAGGACGGCAAGGATATTCTTCACGTCTCTCTTTCATCCGGACTTTCGGGCGTATATAATTCCGCCTGCATTGCGCGTGACGAGCTCCTCGAAGAGTACCCCGACAGAAAAATATATATAGTAGACTCTCTTGGAGCTTCCTCCGGCTACGGCCTTTTAATGGACACTTTGGCAGAGCTTAAAAACAGCGGTAAGAGCATAGAAGAGGTTCGTGATTTTGCCGAGGAGCGTAAGCTCAATGTTCATCATTGGTTCTTTTCTACCGACCTTACAAGCTATTATCGCGGCGGCAGAATAACAAAGACCGCGCAGGTTTTCGGCACAATGCTCAACATATGTCCTCTCCTCAATATGGATAATAACGGCAAGCTGATACCGAGAACAAAGTATCGCGGTAAGAAAAAGGTTATTGAAGAGATAGTTAACCGTATGGTCGAGCACGCAGACGGCGGTCTTGATTACAGCGGCAAGTGCTACATTTCCGAATCCGCCTGCTATGATGACGCAAGAGCTGTTGCCGACCTTGTTGAGGCAAAATTCAAAAAGCTCAACGGCAAGGTTGAAATCAACAGTATAGGCACCGTTATCGGTTCACATACGGGCCCCGGTACCGTTGCGCTCTTCTTCTTTGGCGATAAGAGAGCAGACTGATATAATTTAACCGCTTATTTCGGCGCGGTAGTATAGGGCAGTATTGTCTTATACCGCGCCGATTTTTGTTTTATATCGACAAGTTGCCGTATTCGTGTTAAAATACATATGAAGGTGAAACTATGCAAAAGATACTTATAATTGAAGACGATAATGTCATAGCGAGAACCCTTAAAGAGCATCTTTGCAAATGGGATTATGATGCGGATTTTGTTGTTGACTTTAAAAATATAACCGAACAGGTAGTGTCGTTTGCGCCGCAGCTTATACTCCTTGATATATCTCTGCCGTATTTTAACGGCTTTTACTGGTGCGGCGAAATACGCAAGTTTTCAAATGTGCCTATAATATTTATTTCCTCGGCAAGCGACAAAATGAATATCGTTATGGCTGTTAATATGGGCGGTGACGATTTTATATCCAAACCGTTCGATTTGAGCGTTCTCACTGCAAAGGTGCAGGCGGTAATGCGCCGCACGTATTCTTTTTCGGGGACAACGTCGGTTATCGAACACGGCGGTGCAATACTCAACCTCAATGACGCGACGATAGGTTTTAACGGCAAAAAAACTGAGCTTACGAAAAATGAGTTTAAAATTTTGCAGCTGCTTATGGAGAATTCGGGCAAGGTTGTCCCGCGCGATATGATTATGGATAAGCTTTGGGAAAGCGACAGCTTTATTGACGACAACACACTCACGGTAAATATGACGCGGCTTCGCAAAAAGCTTGAAGATGCCGGGCTTTGCGACTTTATAGTTACCAAAAAGGGTCTCGGTTATATAGTCAGGTAGGTTTTATGAAAGATTGGTTTAAAGCACTTTTCGGATATATGGCGGGCAATATCTTGTCCGTATTATCGTTTGTATTTGCAGCGGCGGTATTTTATACGGTGTTCTGGCTTTACGGAGTGGAAACGGAGCCGGTGCTGTATGCGACGCTCATCTCCGCCGTAATTCTTTTGATTGTATTTGTTCTGCGATTTTCCTCGGTATACAAAAAGCATAAGAGACTTGAAAAAATTAAAAACGACGCAGAGTATGCCGTTCTTAAATTGCCGGATTATAAGGACCCAATAAAAAAGGACCTTGCCGATATTGCCGAAAAGATGTCCGCACTCAAAACAGATGCCGAAACGCGTATGAATCGCAAATACAGCGATTCGGCGGACTATTTTACTCTCTGGGCGCATCAGATAAAAACTCCCATAGCCGCTATGAGGCTGTTGCTGCAAACAGACTGTTCTCCGGAAAACGACGAGCTTGAAGAGCAGCTTTTTAAAATAGAGCAATATGTTGAAATGGTGCTTCAGTACATCCGTTCCGACAGTATCTCTTCCGACCTCGAAATCAAAAGCTATGATTTAGGCGGAATAGTCAGAGCGGCGGTTAAAAAATACAGAAAGCAGTTTTTGCGTAAAAAAACAAAGATTGTTGTGGGCAATGTTGATTGCAAGGTGTTGACGGATGAAAAATGGTTGTCGTTTGTAATCGAACAGCTTATTTCAAATGCATTGAAATATACGTCCGAGGGTGAAATCAATATTTATTTGGATGAAAATACTGCGAAAACGCTTGTCATTTCCGATAACGGTATCGGAATAAGACCTGAGGACTTACCGCGTATTTTTGAAAAGGGCTTTACGGGATTTAACGGCAGAGAGGATAAAAAATCTACGGGAATAGGACTTTTTCTCTGCAAAAAGATACTTACAAAGCTCTCCCACACAATTACGGTGACCTCCGAGGTGGGAAATGGGACTGCGGTCAAACTTTGTCTTGACACCGTCAGCCTCGGAGTGGAATAACGCTATCTTACATAAATGTAAGTTTAAAAGGGGAATTGTAAGCCTTTTCGATGGCTTGCGATTCTCCGTTTTGATATACTGAACGTGCAATAAACAAAGGGATGCATTCGGTACGTAAAATCACGCCGAAAAAGAAAAGCTATTCGGTTATGATTTTGAGACAGACAAAATTCCCGTCACGCCTTGTACGGCTACAGCAAGGGTTAACCGTGTTTGTTTATGTAATATTTGTAGCAGAAAGGCTACGGTAATTATTATGCCGCTTTTAGAAGTAAACAATTTGAAAAAGGTTTATACGACCCGTTTCGGCGGAGCGCACGTTCAAGCTCTTTCCAATGTCAGTTTCTCCGTGGAAAAGGGCGAGTATGTTGCAATAATGGGAGAGTCGGGTTCCGGTAAGACAACCTTGCTTAATATTTTGGCGTCGCTTGATAAGCCTACGAGCGGAGAGGTGCTGTTGAACGGCAGAAGTCTATCAGCAATAGGAGAGAGAGAAATTTCGGCGTTTAGGCGCGATAATCTCGGATTTGTATTTCAGGATTTCAATCTGTTAGATACATTCTCTTTAAAGGACAATATCTTCCTTCCTCTTGTGCTTTCAGGCAAGCCGTACGATGAAATGGCAAAGAGGTTGAGACCTCTTGCCGAAAAGTTAGGAATTACCGATATACTCTCAAAGTTTCCATATGAGGTTTCGGGCGGACAAAAGCAGCGTGCCGCCGTCGCAAGAGCTCTCATAACAAATCCGCAGATTGTATTGGCTGATGAGCCCACCGGTGCGCTTGACTCAAAGGCTTCCGATGCTCTTTTAAAGCTGTTCGGCGATTTTAACGAGGAGGGTCAGACCATTTTGATGGTTACTCACTCCACAAAGGCGGCGTCCTGCGCCAACAGGATTATGTTCATAAAGGACGGCGAGGTGTTCAATCAGATTTATCGCGGAGGTATGGATAACGACGAGATGTTCCAGAAGATTTCGGACACTCTGACCGCAATGGCAACGAGAGGTGAGAGCAATGAATAATTTTTTCTATTCAAAGCTTGCCGTTCAAAATCTTAAAAATAATCGTAAAACATATGTGCCGTATATTTTGACGTGTATATTTACAACAGCTATGTTTTTTGTGGTCGGCACAATAGCAAACATAAAATGGGCAGATAGCGACGCTCTGCATTCCCTCTTGACGTTTGCCCTTGCAACAGTCGGTATTTTCTCTGCCATTTTTTTATTTTACACAAACAGCTTCCTTATTAAACAACGTAAAAAGGAATTCGGATTATACAACATTCTCGGTATGGAAAAACGCCATATAGCGAAAATACTCTTTATTGAAACTGCCTATACCTATATTTTCGGAACTGCGGCAGGCATCGCCATAGGTGCGCTTTTTTCAAAGCTGACCTTTTTGTTGCTGCTTAAAATACTGAAATTCGGCGGAAACATTGATTTCAGATTTTATCAGTCAACAGTTGACATTACTGCTTTGGTATTCGGCGCAATAGCTCTTTTGAATCTTGCACATAATCTTTTATGCATCAGCCTATCAAATCCCGTTGAACTTTTAAAAGGTGGAAATAAGGGCGAAAAAGAGCCGAAGGCAAAGGTGTTTACGGCTGTTTTAGGTGCAGCCTTTCTAGCTTCTGGCTATACCATGGCTCTCGTTGTAAAATCACCGATAACGGCGATGAGCGCGTTCTTTGCGGCGGTTTTGCTCGTAATAGTCGGAACCTTTATGCTTTTCTCCTCGGGCAGTATATGGATATTAAAAGCTCTCAGAAAAAATAAAAAATATTACTATAAAGCAAAGCATTTTTCTTCTGTTTCAAGTATGATATACCGTATGAAGCAAAATGCGGCAGGACTTGCGAGCATCTGCATTCTTTCCACCGCGGTGCTTGTCACCGTGTCTACCACGGTATCGCTATATGCCGGTACGGAGGACATTATGCGCACGCGGTATCCTCGCAATATTTATATCGACGTGCAAAACGCAACAACGGAAAATTGCAAAGATTATGCCGATGTTATGACGACGCAGGCTCAAAAATACGGTATAGAAAGTAAGAACGAGCTTTATTACCGCTATCTCTCATTTTCGTCTTACGCTAACGACAGCGGCTATACGGCTACCGTAACCCCCGACTATAACGACGGACTCGGAGTAGACATTGTGACGCTGATACCGGTATCGGAATACAACAGGATAACAGGAAAAAACGAAACGCTCCAAAGCGATGAGGTGCTGTCTTGTACGCCGCGCGGCAAGGCTTTTTCGGGTACGGTTAAATTCGGCGACGACGCATATAAAATAAAGCATACCGTGGACGTTTTCCCTACTATTGACTCTTATTCGGCGTTTACCTCAAATTACAGCTACTATATTGTTTCCGATGAGAAAGCCGCCATGTCGATATATAATTCCATGGGTTACAAAAGCGAGGGTGCAGACGCCTCTCACACCGACATGAGCTTCGCCTATGGCTTTGATACCGATGCGCCGAAAGACGTGCAAAAGGGGTATATGAAGGATATATCGCTTCTTTTTTGCGATATAAGCGAGACCTCCGCAGTCGATTTAAATTGTGCCGAAATCTCTCGCGACAGTATGATGTCTCTGTACGGAGGTCTGTTCTTTATAGGCATAACCTTGGGACTTCTCTTCCTTGTTGCAACGGTCTTGATAATTTATTATAAACAGATTTCCGAGGGCTATGACGATAAGCAGCGTTATGTAATAATGCAAAATGTCGGAATGAGCAAAAAAGAGGTCAAAAAGAGTATCCATTCCCAGGTGCTCACCGTATTTTTCCTGCCGCTTGTTACAGCCGTAATTCATATCTGCTTCGGATTTAAAGTAATTACAAAGCTATTAAAGCTGCTGAACCTCAGCAATGTTACGTTGTTCTTCTGGTGCACCGTCGCAACAATATCCGTATTTGCAATTATTTACGTTTTGGTGTATGCTGTAACGGCAAGAACATATTACAGAATAGTTGAGGATAAAAACCAATGACTTCGGAGCACCTTTTGCATACTATACCGCCGATTTATGACGGCAATTCCAAAATATTGATTCTCGGTTCATTTCCGTCGGTTAAATCAAGGGAAGTATCCTTTTACTACGGGCATCCCCAAAATCGTTTTTGGCGTGTGCTCGCCGCCGTACTCGGCTGTGCGGTACCATCGTCTAATGAAGAAAAAACAGCTCTTTTGCATAGCCATAATATCGCGCTTTGGGACGTTATAAAAAGTTGCGATATAGTGGGTTCTTCCGACAGCTCTATTAAAAATGTTGTACCGAATGATATAGGGGCGATTTTATCCTCCTGCGGTATAAGACAAATCTACTCAAACGGCAAAACAAGCGAAAAATTGTTTAATAAGTATATTAAAGATACCGTCGGCAGAGATACCGTGGCTTTGCCGTCAACAAGTCCCGCCAATGCGTCATATAATCTCGAACGGTTAACAGACAGTTGGTCGGTGATAAAAAACAATATTCGATAAAAGAGAAAAGAATCGAGCAGATATACGCTGCTCGATTCTTTTTTTTGAAACAAATTCTGCTTTCAGTCGTCATCGTCGCCGAACATCTCGTCGTACTCCGCCGTCTCGTCAATCTAACTTTGGTCATAACTGTGGTAGCTTTGATACGATGTCATTTCCGAGCCGCAGTGCGGACACTCTGTATAGGGCTTGTCGCTTTTGTTGCCGCAATTCGAGCATTCGTATTCGCTCGCTCTGAAAAGATGAGAATACTTTGTTTAATGGGCCATAGATAACCACTCTTTTTTATATTTCTTCCACCGTAGCCACGATGCTTTGGGTTTGAGTGCCTCCGCCGATAAACAGCCCGCGGTTGATGCCGCAGTCCGCAAAGTCTCTGCCGTGGCTTAGCGCAAGGTACGTTTCATCGCACATTCTGTGATTCGTCGGGTCAATTCCGACCCATATGCCGTCGTCGTAAAACTCTGCCCAGGCGTGCGTTTCACCGGTTCCTTTTTGTATGCCTGCAACATATCTTGCCGGAACGCCCGAAAGTCTTGCCGCCGATAAAAATATATGCGCGTAGTCCTGACAAACGCCGCACCCGAGGTGCAGCGCCTCTTCCGCTGTGGTATTTATATTTGTTACGCCGCTTTTATAGCTGAATACTTCGCCGATTCTTTTTGAAACCGCCTGTGCGGTCTCAAGCGCGGTAAGGTTTGCCATATCACCGAGCCCCGACACGAGTTTAATGATTTTTTCTCCGGGTACCGTGTGCTGCGACGGATATTTATAAATGCAGTTAAGCTCTTCCTTTTCGCGCTTTGAAAAGTCTAAACTCGCTTTTCCCTCAACTATTGCAACGAATTTTGAGTGAGGCTCGATAATTCTGTCGGTGAGGACTCTGTTGCCGAAGCCGTCGGCCGTTTCGGTAAGCATGTTATGCGGCTCTATGTCCACATTTATGAGCTCTATCCTCTGCGACGGCGTATCAAACGGCAAGCATCTCAAAGAAAAGCAGTGCCTTATCACAGGGGACGAAAAATCAATTTTCATACTGTAAAAAAATTTGATGTGCTTCACGTTTATCTTCCTTTTTTGATCAATACTGCGGTGCCGTAATAAATACCTTAGACAACTCGTCGCGCACGGTATATAGGTCGTAGTCGCTGTACTCATCTTTTTCGAGAATGATGTTCATAAGGGTGTTGATAGCGTCTATGTTACAGTCTACGCCGACTTTGTAAAGACGGTTTAAAAGTATACTGAATTCCTTTTTGATGAGAGTCGGAGAAAAGGAAAAACGGGTATAGAGGTCAAGTCTTTCAACACTTCTGCCGAACTTCAGTATATTTCTCGTTGTCTCCGATTCAACAAAGTCGTCGGCGCTGCCCCAAAAGGCAAATATGCAGTCAAATACCTCCTGCAATTTGAGCATCGGTGCGCTGCTCTCTCTGCCTTGCTCCATATAATTTACCGCCATTTGAATATATGACAGCGTTTCGGAGCTTATCTCGTTACGCATAACAACGGCGTTATCATAGGCGCAGAGTAAATTGCTCATAACAGAATTCGGGTCGTTTTCATCAAAAAGATATTTCGTTATAAATTCCTGCTTGTATGAATATGTGTTTTCTATACCGAGCTTGTTGCAAAAATCAACATAGGCGTTTTCGTCTTTGTCTATCATTTTATCGTAATATTCCGAAAAAACGCGAAGAGTGGTAAAGACGCGCTCCACATATCTGCCGAGCCAAAAGAGATTGTCCGTGGATTTTATCGAGATAATACCCATGTGTCTTTAAAACCTCCTCCCTGAGATGAGTTCACAACAAAAGAATCCGGATCTTGAGAATAGCGCGTAAGACCGCTGTGCCAAACTTTTATTTCGTCGCCGTAGAGTATAAATGCCCGAAGATCGGCTTTCCTTTCGACTTGCCTGCCGTTTTCAAAAACCTTGAGCCCTTTAAAGTCTATTACCTCCTGCGCTATAAATCGGCGCGGCGACGTTTTAACGGCTTCTTTTATGGCAGAGAGTTCGTTTTTGGACAGAGAGTTTCCGAATATGACCCCGTAGCCTCCGGACTCCGATACATCTTTTATAACCAGCGATGGCAGATTTTCGGTTATATAATCGAGATCTTTTTTTATTATCGGCAGATAGGTAACGGCATTGTTTAGTATCGGTTCTTCGCCGAGATAATATTTTATCATTTGCGGGACGAAATAATATACGCCCTTGTCATCCGCTATGCCGTTTCCGGGCGCATTTACAATCGCAACATTTCCGGCTCTGTAAGAATCTATGATATGCGGTACTCCGAGAAGAGAGCCTGCGTAAAATGTCATAGGGTCAATGTATTCATCTGAAATTCGGCGGTAAACCGTGCCTACGCGCTGCCGCTTACCGGAATATTCACTGTAATAAAGCACGTTGCCTTCAACGAAAAGGTCCTGCGGCATAGCAAATACAGCCTTTGTGCGCTCCGCAAGGTACGAATGCTCAAAGAAAGCCGAGTTGTATCGGCCGGGGGTCAAAATCACGTTGATTCCGCCGGTGTTTACATCATCGAGAACACGGCGCAAAAGCCCACCGTAGTCGCGGTTGTCGTCTACCGAATTGTTTTGGAACGTGTCGGGACTTGCTCTGCGGCAAAGTTCGCGCGCTATCATCGGATATGACGCGCCGGAGGGTATGCGTAAATTGTCCTCAAGTACATACCAGCACATATCCTTGCCTTGTACCAAATCTATACCCGAAATGTGATTATATATCTTTTTAGGCGGAGTCAGCTTGTCGCACGGTGCGGAAAAGCCCGGCGAAGTATATATGAATTCTTCGGGAATTATTTTATCGCGTATGATTTTTTTGTCGGAATAAATATCGTTTAAAAACAAATTAAGAGCGTAAACGCGCTGCTTCAAGCCTTTTTCGAGAAATTCAAATTCGTTTTTCGGTATTATGCGCGGTATGGTGTCAAAGGGAAAAAGCCGTTCATTGAATTTGTTGTTTTTATAAAGTCCGAATTTTACGCCGTAACGTGACATAAGACGGTTAATTTCTTCCTGATGATCTATAAGTCCGTACAAGTTCTCACCTCACTTGATGTATGTTTTGTACAAAAACAAAACCTGATAAAAGTCTGTTTTTATAATTATATAATAAATCTACGGATTTGCAATATGTAAAAGCGTCAAAAACATATAAAATTATGCGTTTTTACACAAGTTTCGGCGGCGAACTTCGAAGCGACAACTATTTTAAAAAAAGAAAAATTAACTCTTGACAATTGTGCCGTTTATATATATAATAGTCAAGCAGTTTAGATGCGGACCATTAGCTCAGTTGGTTAGAGCATCCGGCTCATAACCGGGCGGTCCGGGGTTCGAGTCCCTGATGGTCCACCAAAGAAACGACAATTTTCGCGAGAAGATTGTCGTTTCTTTTTGTTTTGTATGTTTATCTTTTCGTTTTTCTTTTTTTGATTTGAAAGATAACGGACAAGAGAAAATTATGCGGAAACCGGTTTTTGTCATCGGTAATGCATCATCCGATTGCAGCTTTTCCGAGCAATAGCACCGACGCCGATTGTTATCGTTTTTTCTATTGTGTATTAGATTTAAAAAGAAGCTTCATAAAAACATTTTGAAATAATTATTGTTGACAAAATGATGCAATATATGTATAATATCAAAGTGATTTCCGTAAGGAAGAATTTAATATAGGGGTATAGCTCAGTTGGTAGAGCAGCGGTCTCCAAAACCGCGTGCCGAGGGTTCAAGTCCTTCTGCCCCTGCCAAAAAGAAACAGTCACCGTTTTGGTGACTGTTTCTTTTTTGTTAGACAAAACTCGTCCGAGGCACGCGCGTGCCGGGCTTCGTCGCCGAGCGCTGCCGGTGGCAGATGAGGCGAGGCGAGGATGGCGCAGCGGTCAAAATATGGCGTAACACCGCCATATTTTGGGTACCGCAAGAGGGGTTGCGAAGCAACTTCAAGTCCGTTTGTATACCATAAGCAATCTTGTGGGGATAATAATTGCTTTTGTTTTACGGCGATTGGGGTTCTTTCAGAGTAAATTTATTCTTATATCATCTTACCAGTAATACAGTCATATTGAAATTACTTAATCACAAAAAATTCAACATGCATGTTTTTTGAACCAAATTATGTTTTATTTATTGAGTGTTTGTGAAACTAAATCTAAATATGTACTCAAATTACCTATAACATAATTTTCGGGTTTATCTGTTCCTCCCAGTAAAATCCATGGTTTAAGAATAAATGCTTCTCCATATTTGAGATAGCCAAATAGTGATGTGATTTTTTTAAATTTTTCCTCTTGTAGTAATCCCGATTTTATACTTGGATGATTGAATGCCTCATCAAACAATTCATCTATATTTTTTGTAATCATATCGTTAGTATTGTATTGTGGCTGAAAATAGTACACGTATTGGTTGGCAACACAATACAAAAATAGATCACCAAATGCAGTTGCTACAATAGGAATAAATCTTTTATTGAATTTCCAATTCCAACTTTTAATTATATTAACAGAAGTATCGATATCCAAAATGCTGAAAATACCATCTCCGTAGCTTCCAGCGGATAATTTATTCTTTCCTTTCGTAATATAATCAATCGTCGATTGCACTTGATAGTATTCTGTAAGTTTATATTCATCTGAAAATTTCATTTCTATATTCCTTTCGACTAAAAATGATATTTAAAGATGCCTATGGTTGTACAACAAATTAAAATTAACCGGTGAATCTGAAGGCAAAAAACTAACGACATCATAAATAGTATCCTGCCTATATCCATTTTGTCTTCCAATAGAACGGTTTACACCACTATCGCCATATGCTGCCATTCGGAATGGGTCGAGAGCAGAATGACTGACAGCTTGAAGCTATCCGGAACGGGAAGTTTATCCATAAGCATCAAAGTTTCCCAGTGGTACAGAATGGGTTTCCCTGCACTTTTTCTGAATCATGACTCAAATTCCACCATATCACCAGCCTACTCATCATAAGTTCACATTGCCATTTTGATTCCAAGGCTAATTATACTATATAAGTTCAAAATAATCTACTACTGTGTACCAAACGACAGGATTGCTCCCGAAAAATGTATGATATAGCTTTCAGATTACACCCGAAATGAGAAAAGACGCCGTCTGTTGACGGCGACCTTACTTGTGCAGTGTTAACGATAAATAAGCTCGTTTGATACGATTTCCATAGCGGAGTTTCGCAGACTGTTCATCTTCTGTACCCACAGCATTTGATTTTCCGCTTTAAGCACTTATGTTACGCCCTCTTTTTGGGAAAGCTGCTTTACCAGCCGAGAGAACATTTCTTCTGCTTGCCGGTCAATGTCAGCAAGGTAACTGTTCAACTTGCCGCTGGTAAGCAGAGAGGTATACAGCGCTTTGTGATGGCCTTTGAGGTATCGGCGATGCCGTTGTCCCCAGATACCAATGTGTACCTCAGGTTCATCCGGCAGTTTCAGACAGGGCAGATAATAGTCCCCTTGCAGCTCATACCAAAGCCCGTTTTTCTCGTTATAAATGTACTTGTCCATTTTGTAATCCTCCAAATATGATTGATTTTACCTACAATCCAATCATTTCGGCCGATTACAAAAGCCAAAGGGAGAGGACTTCCTTACGAAGCCTCTCCCTTTTGGTGACTGTTTTTTTAGATATGGTTAATTTCCTGATCCAAAGCATTTTTCGGCCAAGATTTTCTCAGTGCCGCATAGGAAATTACAAAGTTGGCGAGCCAGCCTGCCGGAACCGCAAGCCATACAAATGCAATGCCGAAATGCGGTGCGAAAATCAATGCCACCGATAACCGAATCGCAAGGTTGACCATATTTGCAGTCAAAAACGGGCGCATATTTCCAAGTCCGCGAAGAACACCGTCTGTTGCCATTTTGATACCCATAAATATGAAAAAGTATCCAATCCATTTCATATAATCACCGGACACTTGATACGCTAATTCCGTTCCGTCTTTTCCTAAGAAAAGTGAAGAAATTTGTGTGTGCATTGTTTCAATAATTACAAATGCAAGTACGGCAAAGCATACATCTAACAGCAAAGCGGCGCGGTAGCCTTTTTTAATACGGTCAATTTTTCCGGCACCGAGATTTTGCGAAACAAATGGTGACACGGCATTCCCGATTGATACAAATATCAGTGAAAAAACATTCTCTACTCTCATCGTTGCCGCGTAGCCTGCGAGTGCTTGCGTACCAAACGGATTTACAACCGCCTGCACAATCATCATACCGATTGATACCGTGGATTGTTGAAGAATAGACGGAACGGCGATTTTAAGCATTAAACGCAGTTCGCTTTTGTCAAATCGATGAAACGGACTTGCGTATTTTCGCATTCGATAAAGAAAAATCAAAAGGGAAAGTACGGCAGAAATGCCCTGTGCAATAAGGGTGGCAAGAGCCGCACCGAATACTCCGAGTTTAAGACCGCCCACCATCCAAAGGTCCATGATGATATTCGATACAGATGAAAATATTAAAAGCCATAACGGAATTTTCGATTCGCCGATTGAAGTGAACATGGTTGAAAGAATGTTGTACATAAATAAAAACGGAAAGCCCGCAAAATAGATGCGCAAGTACAGTACCGCATCCTCCATTATATCCGCAGGCGTTTGCAGTATGCTCATCATCCAATTAGAACCGAAAAATCCAAAGATACCGAGAAATATGCTTAAAAGCAAAAAGCTTATTAACGATGTTGAAACGATTGTTTTCATCTTGCCGTAATTTTGAGCCCCGAAATAACGGCTTACCAGCACACCTGCGCCAACGCCTGCACCGAGTGCAATGCAAATAAAAACATTTGTAAGTGCGGCACAAGCCCCAACGGCTGCAAGGGCAGAGGAGCCGACAAATTGACCGACGATAATTGAATCAGCCATATTGTATACTTGTTGAAAGAAACTGCCTAAAATCATAGGCATTGCAAAAACAGTCAAAGCCTTGAGCGGCGGATCGGTTATTAAATATTCGTCCTTTGTCATTTTGATATTCTCCTGAAAAACACTTGCGTTATCCTTTTAATTTATGTATCCGTTTTCTTAGAATTGTAGCACAAAAGCAATGTTATATTTAAAAAGCCAAACAAGATACAGCTTTCTCAGTCTGCACCCTGTTCGGCTTACGTCTTTACTGAACAATCGCTCCCTGAGCGAACATTAGAAGTATATCATCGGCATAAATAAATGTCAATGAGTTATAGTCCTGAATAGCCTGACCGTTGATATTTAATAAGCAGTAAAAAGTGTCGTTTTAAATATAAATCAGAACAGAAAACAGCACACAACCAATATCCGGTGTGTGCTGTTTCAGTCGGCATTTAGCCGCATATTATTTTATGACGCCGTTTGTTACCTTGAATGCGATGTTTTGTAAAAAGAATATAAAGCGGCGGAAATGAGTTTGTGTGATAAATCAGCACAAATTCCGAAAAAAGCCGAAAAAGGTGATACAATCAAGCTCATAAAAGGGGCGGAGGAATGAAATGACAGCTGTTTGTAATAAAATAAAGTCAATAGTTGCATTTGCGGTTATTTGCGTTATATTGTCGCTGCCTCTCGATGCTTTTGCCTCGGGTGACAGCGACTTTGTGTATTATATTAAGAACGGAAAGGTTTGCGTAAGCGGCTACCGCGGAGTGAGCGACACGATTTTGGTACCCGAAAAACTTAAGGGCAAAACGGTGGCGGCGATTGACGATTACGCATTTTCGTCAAACGGAACCGTGGAATTTATCGGCTTACCCGATTCTGTCACCACAGTCGGCAAAAACGCTTTTTCCGACTGCACGGCTCTGTCATATGTCAGCTTCGGCGCGAATTTAAACGAGATAGGCGACAATGCCTTTTCGGGCTGTTATTCCTTAAAAAAAGCAGAGCTTAAAAAAGGAGTTACATATATAGGCAAGGGAGCCTTTAAAGGGTGTTCGTCGCTTTCTTTCGCCGCAATTCCCGACGGAGTGAAATTTATCGGTGAGAAAGCCTTTTTCGGTTGCTCTGCGTTAGAAAAAGTTACGTTGCCCGAGAGCGTTACGGAACTTCATACAAGCGCGTTTGAAAATTGTTCGTCTCTTTCAAAAGCTGAGCTTCGCGGCGTAAAAACAATAGGGGATCGAGCGTTCTATAATTGTGTCGCACTTTCGGAGATAAGCTTTTCACCGTCTCTTAGAGAGATAGGGGCTTTTGCCTTTTCGGTAAATACTTCTTTGGAAAAAGTTACTTTGCCCCCAAATACAGAGCTTGTATCAGACAAAGCTTTTTCGCGCTGTACGTCTTTAAAAACCGTTACCGTTTTCAGCGAAACTCTGAAGATGTCGGCTACGGCATTAGACGGATGTACATCACTTTATGCAATATACGGAAGCTCTGCGTTTTCATCCGAAGCGGCAAGCGGCATAAGAAATGCAACAGTGTCTTTTGATTGTGTGTCCGAGGAGAAAGAAACCGGTGTTGTAAATACGGCAGTCGGTGTTACGGTACAAACGCTAAAGGAGATATTGGTATTCAAAGGAGTTATCGATGCTGCGGATGAATTGACCGTGTTTGATGAAAACGGCAATATTTTGCCTGATTTCGCCGTTGTCGAGGACGGTGCAGGTATTCGCATACGCAAAGGCAAAACGGATTATTATTACGTTGCGCGAGTGAATTTCGGCGATGTGAATTCAGACGGTAAAACGAACAGTGCGGACGCTGTTATAATACTTAAATATTCGGCGGGCTTAACAGGCTTGTCTCCGATAAAACTCAAAGAGGCCGATTTAAACCGAGACGGAGCCGTAGATGAGAGCGACGCGGTTTTACTGCTTCGCAGGTCATGCGGTCTTATGGCATAATAAAAAAGCATCGCTGATTCTTTTTACCAAAATCGCGGTGCTTTTAATTATTTTGTATTTTCTTTCAGATATTCCAACAATACGTCTTTTCTGTTTTGGCACTTACCCTCTATAACGCCGTTAAGTAAAAAATCAAGTGAGCTTTTAATCTCTTTTCCCTCGGCAATACCGAAGGCCTTAATATCATCACCGTTTACTGCGAGAGATTTCAAATTATAGCACTCGTTGTTTATCTTTATCTCCTCATAGAACGAACGCATATTTTTAAGCTTTTCGTCTATCGCGTGCGGATCGGCCTTTGCCATGTTATCGGCACGCTTGATTTTTATAAGGTTAAGGTATGCTTCGTCTCCGAGACTGCACATCATTTTTTTTGCCTGAATTTTGTCGCGCGGGGATTTCATATCGTGTATCAAAACGAGCTTTGATACCTCGTTTATTGTATTATTGTCAAATTTCAGCCTTTTAAGAATGTCTCGCGTCTTTTTTTCACTTATCACGGCATGACCTTTGAAGTGCGAAGTGCCGTTTTCGTCAGTGGTTTTGGCGTCGGGCTTTCCGAAATCATGGAAAAACATTGTAAGACGCAAAATTCTGTCATTAAAATCTATCGCGTCTACGGCGTGAAGCGTATGCTCGAACACATCGTATTTGTGATATTTTGTGTGCTGCTCGCATTCTACAAGTGGGGCAAGCTCCGGGATAAATACCTCTATAACCGCGTGATATTTCCGTATAACGTCGGTTGCGTATTTTCCCGTGATAAGCTTTGTGAATTCAACCTGTAATCTTTCTTTTGACACATCCGACAGCAGCTGCCTGTTTTTCAGTATGCTGTCCGATGTGCTTTTTTCTATTTTGAACCCGAGCTCCGCCGAAAAACGGACGGCACGCATTATTCTGAGCGCGTCCTCCGAAAAACGGGTGTCGGGGTCGCCGACGCACCGTATTATTTTGTTGTTCAAATCGTCTTTGCCGCCGAAAGCATCAATTATTTTATCGTCGCAATTACAGCAAAGCGTGTTTATTGTGAAATCCCGCCTTGAGAGATCGTCTCTGAGGTTACCCGAAAATGATACCGTTTGCGGGTGACGGTGGTCTGTATAGTCGCCGTCTATGCGATAAGTGGTTATTTCGAGCGGCATACCGTCAATTATAACAGTTACCGTCCCGTGCTTTATACCTGTCTCTATTATCCGTTCGCCGCAAAACACCTTTTCGGTTTCCTCGGGGCGTGCGCTTGTTGTGATGTCCCAGTCAAACGGGACTTTGCCGAGCAGACAATCACGAACCGCGCCGCCGACGGCATAGGCTTCAAAACCGCTGTTTTTCAGCAGGCATATCGCCTTATTCACTTGTTCGGGGAGCTTTATCATAATAATTCCTCAAAGTATGCTTTTGATTTCTGAGAGACTGTCGATTCTTATATCCGCGCCCACATTATCATACCCCGTGCCGTTGTGGTCATACCAACAGGTGGTGATTCCGAAGCTCTTCCCTCCGGATATATCGGCGGTAAGCGAATCGCCTATAAGTATAAATTTTGATTTGTCGGTTTCGTGCAGCTCATTGAGGCACCGCTCAAAAAATTCCCGTTGTGGCTTTTGTATGCCTATTCTCTCCGAAACAAAAAGGTGAGAGAAGCAGTCTATCATTCCGGCAAGTGTCAGTCGGTGCTTTTGCTGCTCAAAGGGACCGTTGCTTGCGGCACAGAGTATGTATTTTTTTGACAGATATTTAACTGCATCCTCAGCTCCGTTTACAGGCTCGTGGCTGTCATATATCCCTTTTACGAATTCTTTTTCAAATTCGCGTCCGTCGAAAGTGATACCCATAACCGAAAAAACCATATTCCACCGTTTTTCGTGTATTTGATCCCTTGTGATTTCTCCCGTTTCGAGTCTTTGCCAGAGAGAGTCGTTGATTTTATGAAAAACCGACGGCATTTCTTTTTTGAAACCTACTCCGCAAGCTTTACAAGCGTTTGTCATAGCTTTTTCGGCACATTTGTTGAAATCCAAAAGCGTATTGTCAATGTCTATCAGAACATATTTAAACATATCGTAATCCTTCCTTCATCATAATGAAATTATATGATATTCACTTAATATTTTCAAGTGTTGAGCCGCTCCTTTACTTTATTTAAAAAATATTATAAAATAATAAAAAATAACCTTTACGTGGTGATGATTATGGAGCAAAGTAAAATTGAGCGTATAAACTTCCTTGCCAAAAAGCAAAAAGGGGAGGGGCTTACTCCCGAAGAAAAGGAGGAGCAGGCAATTTTGCGCCGCGAGTATATCGACTCTTTTAAAAGAAATCTTGTCGCAAATCTTGAAAATACGTATATCGTTGATGAAAACGGAAATAAACATAAGGTTAAAAAGCATACCGATGACGATAAAAGCTGACTTGAGCTGTCGGCTTTAGGCGTATTAGCCCTAAATATCCGTTTGAAAAGGCAAATAACTTGACTTGACCGCTATATATAGTGTAAAATATATGGCGGTATTTTTCGGCAGGATTTTCCTGCGTGCATTTTTTCCGCCGTTCGGAATTTAAAAGGTGGTTTATTTAAATGGCAAAAAAAGCGGTATACAATGAAGAAAGTATTTCGCAGCTAAAGGGTGCCGACAGGGTAAGGCTTCGCCCTGCCGTTATTTTCGGCTCGGACGGTATTGAGGGCTGTGAGCACGCTGTATTTGAGATACTTTCAAATTCCATAGACGAGGCAAGAGAGGGCTACGGTAAAGAGATAACCGTGACCCGTTTTCTCGACGGCTCCGTTGAGGTTGTCGATCACGGCAGAGGTATGCCTATGGACTACAACGAAAAGGAAAAACGTTGGAACTGGGAGCTGCTCTTCTGTGAGATGTATGCCGGCAGTAAATATAATACAAACAACGGCGGAACATACGAGTATTCACTCGGACTTAACGGACTCGGACTTTGTGCCACACAGTATGCTTCGGAGTATATGGATGCCGAGGTGCACAAAAACGGATTTCGCTATGAGATACATTTTAAGGCGGGCGAGCCCGTCAGCGAGCTTCAAAAGGAACCGTACAATAAAAAAGATACCGGGACAAGAATACGCTGGAAACCGGATATCAAGGTGTTCACCGATATTGATATTCCTCTTGAATACTATCAGGAGACTATATTAAGGCAGTCGGTTGTAAATGCGGGAATAAAATTCGTTCTTCGCAATCAAACCGGCGAAAAGAGCTTTGATAAATACGAATACTGCTACGAAAACGGTATAGTCGATTATATAAAGGAATTTGTCGGCGATGATGCGTTTTCTTCCGTGCAGTTTTGGCAGGGTGAGAGAAAGGGCAGAGACAGAGCCGATTTGCCCGAATACAAGGTTAAGCTCAATGTTGCGCTGTGTTTTTCCAATAAAAAACAGCTTAAGGAGTATTACCATAATTCCAGCTTTCTTGAACACGGCGGCGCTCCCGAAAAAGCTGTAAAAAGTGCGTTCGTTTCGCAGATTGACAGCTATTTAAAAGCAAACAGCAAGTATTTAAAGAGCGACAGCAAGATAAATTTCCAGGATGTGGAGGATTGTCTTGTGCTTGTTTCGTCATCCTTTTCAACTCAGACGTCATACGAAAATCAGACCAAAAAAGCTATAACCAATAAATTCATTCAGGAGGCTATGACGGATTTTCTCCGCCATCAGCTTGAAGTGTATTTTATAGAAAACAGAATAGACGCCGAAAAAATTGCCGAGCAGGTGCTCATAAATATGCGTTCGCGCGTCAAGGCCGAATCCACAAGGCTCAACATTAAAAAGACGCTTCAAAGCGGCAACAGTATGACTGACAGAATCGAAAAATTCGTTGACTGCCGCTCAAAGGACGTTTCGGAGCGTGAAATATTCATAGTGGAGGGCGACTCGGCTCTCGGTGCCTGCAAGCAGGCGAGAGACAGTGCCTTTCAGGCAGTTATGCCGGTACGAGGGAAAATACTCAACTGTCTTAAGGCCGAATACCCCAAAATATTTAAAAACGATATTATAACAGACCTTATCAAAGTGCTCGGCTGCGGCGTTGAGGTAAGCTCCAAGGCAAATAAAAATCTGTCGCTTTTCAATATGGATAATCTGCGTTGGAGCAAGGTCATAATTTGTACCGATGCCGACGTTGACGGTTATCAGATACGGACGCTGATATTAACGATGATTTATCGTCTTATGCCCACGCTTATAAAAGAGGGTAAGGTGTTTATAGCCGAATCTCCGCTTTACGAAATAACTTGCAAGGACGAGACCTGGTTTTGCTACACCGAAAAGGAAAAGCAGGATGCCCTTCTTGAAATCGGAGACAGAAAATATACCATACAGCGTTCAAAGGGTCTCGGTGAAAACGAACCCGAGATGATGTGGCTTACCACAATGAATCCCAAAACCCGTCGTCTTATAAAGGTCGAGCCGGATTATTCACCCGAGGCTGTCGCCGATAAATTTGACCTTTTACTCGGCGACAATTTACAGGGCAGAAAAGATTATATTGCCGAAAACGGTGCTCAGTATATTGATATGACTGACCTTTCTTAACGTTATCACGGCAAATCAGGAGAGTCGGAAAATGGCTAAAAGAACCAAGAAAAACGAAACAGACCGAAATTCGGAGGAACTTAACATAAACGCTCATATTCTCGGTGCAGGCGAGGTGGTAGAGCAGCATATAACCGATACGCTTGAAGTGAACTATATGCCGTACGCCATGAGTGTTATTATGTCGCGTGCCATTCCCGAAATAGACGGTTTTAAACCGTCACACAGAAAGCTGCTTTATACTATGTATAAAATGGGGCTGCTTCAGGGAGGCACTATAAAATCAGCCAATATAGTCGGCCGAACCATGCAGCTGAACCCTCACGGCGACGCGGCAATTTACGAGACGATGATTCGTTTGGCGCGCGGCAATGAGTCGCTTCTTCATCCTTATGTTGAGTCAAAGGGTAACTTCGGTAAATCGTATTCAAAAAATATGCAGTATGCGGCTTCGCGTTATACCGAGGCAAAATTAGCCCCGATTTCAGCCGAGCTTTTTCGCGATATAGATAAGGACACGGTCGATTTTGTACCGAACTACGACAATACCATGACCGAGCCCACGCTTTTGCCCGTTACATTTCCGTCGGTGCTCGTAAATGCCAATATGGGCATAGCCGTCGGTATGGCTTCAAATATTTGTTCGTTCAACTTGAAAGAAATCTGCGATACTACCGTGGCGCTTATAAAGGACCCCGACGCCGATATAACCGAAACGCTCAAGGCTCCCGATTTTATAGGCGGCGGTCAGATACTCTACGACGAAGATAAGATGAACGAGATATTCCGCACAGGTCGCGGAAGCTTCAAAATTCGCGCAAAGTACAGCTATGATAAAAAGAATAACTGTATTGATATATACGAAATTCCGGCGACCACCACTACGGAGGCGATAATCGATAAGATAGTCGAACTTGCAAAGGGCGGCAAGGCTAAGGAAATTTCCGATATCCGCGACGAGACCGATAAAAAGGGTCTTAAAATAACAATCGACTTAAAGCGCGGCACAGATGCAGACAAGCTTATGAAAAAGCTCTATAAAATGACTCCGCTAGAAGATTCATTCGGCTGTAACTTTAATGTCCTTATAGCAGGAACGCCGAGAGTTCTCGGGGTGCGCGAGCTGCTTTTGGAATGGATAGCTTTCCGTACCGAATGTGTAAATCGCCGCGTCTTTTTTGACCTTTCCAAAGCAAAAGACAGGCTGCACCTTTTAGAGGGACTTCAAAAAATTCTTCTCGATATTGATAAGGCAATAAGAATAATACGCTCAACGGACGAGGAGTCCGAGGTTGTTCCGAACTTGATGATAGGCTTCGGAATAGATAAGATACAGGCGGATTATGTGGCTGAAATCAAATTGCGCCACTTAAACCGTGAGTATATTTTAAAGAAAACGGAAGATATAGAAAAGCTGAGAGCCGAAATCGAGGATATGGAGGATATTCTCGCAAGTCGCTCAAGAGTTAAAAAAATTATCGTAAACGAGCTTTCGGATGTCGTTAAAAATTACGATAAGCCGCGTCGTTCGGAAATAATCTACACGAGTGATATAGATGACGAATCGGAGCCCGATGAGGAGATACCGAATTATCCCGTCACGCTGTTCTTTACCAAAGAGGGCTATTTCAAAAAGATAACTCCGCAGTCACTGCGTATGAGCGGTGAGCAAAAGCTAAAGGAAAACGATGAAATAATCGAGACCGTTGAGGCTGCAAACAATACCGAGCTTTTGTTCTTTACCGATAAGTGCCGTGTTTATAAAGCCAAAGCTGCTGATTTTGATGACAGCAAGGCGAGCGTTCTCGGTGATTATGTGGCCTCAAAGCTTGAGATGGAGCCCGATGAAAACGCCGTTTATATGGCGGTTACAACAGACTATAAGGGTTTTATGTTGTTCTTCTTTGAAAACGGCAAGCTTGCCAAAATAGACCTATCCGCCTATGAGACTAAAACGAACCGTAAGAAGCTGATTAAGGCGTATTGTGAGAAATTCCCGGTAGTCAATATGTTCTGTGTGACTGAGGATAAGGAGTATGTTATGAAGTCCACCTCCGGCAGAATTCTTCTTCTCAATACCGGCGCAATAGCCGTCAAAACGACCAAGGATTCTATGGGCGTATCGGTTATGACTCTCAAAAAAGGGCATAGGGTATCTTCCGTAAAAGAGTATACCGATGGTGAGTTTGTAAAGCCTGCGAGATACAGGACGAGAACTTTGCCTGCCGCCGGTGCGACTTTGTCGGCTGACGATGTCGGCGAGCAGCTTACACTTTAACTTAGAAAATATACCGTGTTTCGAAATTCGTTTTTCGGAATTAGGTATATTTTTTTGTTTTTCGGGTGTCAACCGATAATGCATGAGTGTTGACTATGCATTTCGGATGTTGTATAATTCCGATATAAGTAAATGTCTGTTTCGGGGCTTAACGGAGGTTAATATGAAAAGACGAACTAAAATAATTTCGGCTGTTATGGCTCTCGCAATACTTGTATGCGTGTTCGCTGTACTTGCGACGTCGTTTGCCGTTGACACTTCTTCCGAAAGCGCATCCTTCAGAGTTGACGCTCAGATTATGGGCTATAACAGGGTAGAGGTAAAAATATATGCTCCGGCAGGGGCCGCGGGCGGCAGCTATACACTTAAATACGATTCCTCATATTTGAGGCTCGCAAAGCCAGATGCGGATAAAAACGGCGAGCAGACATCGGTTACTTCGTACGAAAACGGCGGTACGGCAATAACAAATTATAATTTTTCACAGGATTCTTTAAGATGCTCGGCAGCCGCGCCGAAATCCTCTTCGACGGAGCAACTGTACGGAAGTTATACTTTTTATTTTGACGGCAACTTTAAAGAAGGCAGCATATCTGTAACTGCATTTGATATTTACAGCGGAGACGAAACTCCAAAGCTTCTCGGCTCCGATAAAACCGCAAAATGTGACTTTGACGTAAAGGAAGCTCCCGCGAACACAATATCGCTGAAATATATAGGAGATAAATATTACTATATGGTTAGCGGCAAAAATGATACTTCATACAGCGGGCTTGTAAATTATTACGGCACTTATTATTATGTCGAAAACGGTGTGCTGAATTGGGATTACTCAGGTCTTACTAAGTATTATGATACTTGGTATTATGTCGAAAACAGTGTTCTTAATTGGAATTATACGGGTCTTACAAAGTACTACGGTACATGGTATTACGTCGAAAACAGTGTTCTTAATTGGAACTATACGGGGCTCACGAGCTACTACGGCACATGGTATTACGTCGAAAACAGCGTCTTAAATTGGAACTATACGGGTCTCACAAACTATTACGGCACCTGGTATTATTGCGAGGGCAGTGTACTTAATTGGGATTACACCGGTCTTACAAAATATTACGGCACTTGGTATTACGTCAAAAAGGGCGTGCTTGACTGGAATTATACGGGATACACCTATTATTACGGCACGCGTTACTATGTCAGAAACGGAGTTCTTGCGTAATACGCATTGTATTTGATTGTTTCTCGCTTGCTTAAAGACTGCTGCATACAAAATATTGCAAAACCGTTCAATAATTTGAACGGTTTTGTGTTTTTTAGAGAAATGTGTCAATACAACACTTTTGCATAAAAACTATTGCAATTATATACTGATTGTTGTATAATTCGAATAAGCGGCAGGGCTTTATGCCGTAAAAATCAGGGAGGATATTAAATTTATGAAAAAATTCAAAAAGTTGATTGCGGTTGTACTGACTGTTATTCTATCGCTGTCTGTAATGTCGGTCGTCGCTTTTGCGTCTACTACCGACTCACTTAAGCGAACGGATGACGGTACTTGGCTCTATATGGAAAACGGTAAACATAATGCCTACTACACAGGCCTTGTTAAGTATTATGACACTTGGTATTATGTGGAAAACGGCAAGCTTAATTGGAATTATACCGGACTCACTAAGTATTACGATACTTGGTACTTTGTAGGAAACGGCGTTCTTAATTGGGATTATACCGGACTTACTAAGTACTACGATACTTGGTATTATGTTGAGGATAGTGTCCTTAATTGGAATTATACCGGACTTACTAAGTATTACGATACTTGGTATTATGTTGAGGACAGTGTTCTTAACTGGAATAAAAACGGCCTTTATAATTACTACGGCAATGAATGGTGCTATCTTACAAACAGCCAGATCGACACTTCCTATACAGGACTTGTAAATTATTATGGCACATGGTATTACGTAGAGGAGGGCTTCCTCAATTGGGACTATTGTAGCCTTACAAATTACTACGGAACATATTACGGCGTGGTAAACGGGGTTCTTGACTGGAATTTCTCTGGTGTTTTAAGATACGGCACTACTCTTTATTATGTAAGAAACGGCGTTCTTGATTGGAACTATAAAGGCAAGGCGATGTATTGTACGGGCAAAACATACACCTTCAGAAACGGTGCTGCCATAGATTATGATGGCTATGTTGCCGACGCCGCACAGGCTCTTGCCCTCATGAAATATTATGAGGCTAAGGTGGGCAACACAGTTACATTGGTAGAAGCCGAGGGAATGCCGGATGATGTATACAACGGTGTGGCTGTTAAAGTAAAAATAAGAAGTAACGACGGCTCGGAGGAATACTATACCGCTATTACCTGTAAGAACTTCCGACAGAACACACACCTTACAGGAATTATGGAAAACGAGGGAGACGGTTATCTGTATGTGATTGTTGTAGCCGGCAACCATAACGAGGAGAACTCGGTGGTACTGTCAAATGACGCGGTATTAGCTTATCTTGACGGAATGGATTCTTTTGCCCTGTTAAATCCAATTAGTGTATAATAATGTTTTATGATATCGGATATAAAGCCGTATCCGTCCGCTGAAATATTTAATAACAAACACAGAAGAAGGTCTGTCGGTTTAACCGGCAGACCTTCATTTTGTCCGAAATTTATTGAAGAATCAGGGTATTTATACTTCTTATTTCATGCCGTCTTCATAAGCCTTGATCATCTTCTTGACCATCTGTCCGCCGATAGAGCCGGCCTGCTTAGAAGTAAGGTCGCCGTTATAACCCTGCTTGAGATTTACGCCAACCTCATTAGCAGCTTCCATTTTGAATCTGTTAAGAGCTTCCTTAGCTTCCGGAACAACGTTCTTGGAACTTGACATTTGAAAACACTCCTTTTCATTACAATTTGCGTTTGCACTACTATTTTTTACATTGAGTGTTTTTATATTAAATAAAATAAATGCTAAAAATGTTATTTTTTGTAACTTAATAAACGGATATTTCAAATGCGTTGTTTGATTAAATATAAAACTCTTTTAAAGACGAGCTTATTATATGTGAATTGATTTTTCGTATTTTTACTCGTTTCGGTGTGATTCTCATAAAATCGGCGGCTTGAAATTCGCTTCAAAACCCACTCAAAAGCCATCAATTTTCGTTTCAAAAATCATAAATTTTCAAAATCAAAGCCTTTCATATTCTTTGCCGATAAACCCTAAAGCACGGTGCATTAAATCTTGTTGACCGTGTATAGGTTGCTCTTTTGCTCGCCGCCGATGAATCGTTTTGAGATAGTTATGTACCCGGCGCTTTCCAGCGAATGCAAAACTTTTCTGCAAGTAGATGCACACATCGAACAGCTTTTCGCAATCATAGGCACCGATCAAAAACTTTGCCCCGCCGAGTCCTTTGCCCGAACGAGAAAAGAATAAACAATGAACTCGTTGGTCGATAATCGTTCATCAAAAATCCTGTTTGGCAAAAGAAAAAATTGACCGTTGCAATTTTTACGCATACGAAAACCTCCTTTAAAATTATTCGAGAGAATATTTTTATAAAGTGAAAACCAAAAAGAAAAACACTGTTCAAAAAAACTCCCGCTACTATACGGAGAAAAATCCCCGTTTTGTTCGGGTGTTTTCAGAAAAAATTTACAAATTATTTTCACGCAAAAGAAAAATCCTCACCATACAGGCAAGGATTATCAATATCATTTTACAATTTAGATATTTAATTTTTTAGTATATCAAACAGTTCGGGAATGTCGTTTTACGAGAACTTTCTCAATTCTCAAGTTTTTTAGAAAATTCATAATTGCACCTCTGATTGAAAAATAATGCAGTAATTGCACATTGTCAACCGTAAATGTGCAAATATTGCATTCTTATAGAAATATTATATGCAAAATACGATAGCGCATTCAAATTAAAATTATATTTTTTTAACTTGAAAAGTAGGTTTGCCCAAAATGTAGGCAAGTAACAGAGGTGCACATGAATGGAAAAGTTACCAGAATAATATTGTTTGAAAAAGGATACCGCTGCTTAATAATTGGGCTGTAAGATGATTTATGACTTATTAAACTGTCTATTAAATGCAGGCTGTAAATGTGCCAAATTTTAATTATTTTATAGTTTTAAATATTGACTTTTTATTTGTCATTTGATAGAATAACCGCGGTTAGCTTGTGCTAACTAAAAATTTTAATGTCAAGTTAGCAATGGCTAATAAAATACGGAGGACAAATATGTTTAAAAAATTATCGATTTCATTGACTGCAATAGTTTTTGCACTTGCACTTACCTGCACTTCGTTCGGTGCGTTTGCAATGGGTCCGAGCGAGGACGGTGTTTATGAAGTGCCGATTGAAATGTGGCACGCAGAAAAAGAAAGAACATCTATGGGTGACAGATATATTGTTCACACCGCACTTCTTACAGTTGACGGTGATGAAAAAACGCTTACAATAGCTCCTGCCGAAACAACAAGCGATATGCATTTTTGGTATTACAAGGACGGTTCTGTTGAGGGCGACACAGTAGAAGTTGAGCAAAAGAATAATGTTGAAATTGACGGCACTGAATATGAAACGGCTTTTGAATTTCCGATTAAGAGCGACAATGAATTTGTCGGCGTAAAATTTGCCGCTTCGGCTATGCCTTTATCACCTTCTGCAAGAATTAAAATAGATTATGACAGTGCAAAAAAAATCAGAGATGTAAAAAAAGAAACAACCACCAAAAAAGCCACTACCACTACAACGCCAACAACAACGACTACTACAACGCCAACAACAACGACTACTACAACGCCAACAACAACTACTACAACTACTACAACTACAACAGCACTAACCGTTACCGAGCCTAAAGAGGAAACGGTTAAAAATAAAAAAGTTCCGATCGCCATTGCCTGCGGCGCAGTGGGTGCGGTTGCATTTGTGCTTGTAATGACTGCTGTTATCAAGAAAAATAAACATGACTGATTAGGGTGAAGTATGAAAAAAATATTTAAGAAATTTCAAGTTAAGGATTTTGTGTTTTTGGCTGTCTTATCCGCAGCGATGACATTGTGCGGCGGAATAACGATGCCGCTTGTTATGCACACCACCGTTTTCGGACTGCGTAACATGGCAGCCGCACCTATTTATTCGATTTTCGTTGCAATCGGACTTATGAAAGTAAGAAAGCCGGGTGCTCTCACAATTATCGGACTTTTTTCGGGCGCACCGCTGATTTTCTTTTCGACGGTTATGTTTTTTAACAATTTTGTTTCCGCAATCATAGCGGAATTAATTATGCTTTTGATTTTCAGAGGCTATCAAAAGAAAGTTTCCGTTTTCGTTACAACGGGAATATATATGCCGTTTTCACTGCCGATTTCGGTTCTGTTCAGTCTTTGGCTCAATGGGCAAAGTTACGCTCAGTTTACAGCAAATCCGAAAATTTCTGTTTTAACATCAATCGGCACAATTATATTGGCATTTTTGGGTGCGGCAATCGGAATGAAAATCGCCGCAGAACTTCAAAAGGCAGGCAAATTAAAACCGTACGGAGAAGATGATAATGCTTGAAACATTTGAGGCTAAAAAGCCTTTTTATCCGCTGATTTCATTTTCAGTTTCCGTAATAGTGCTGATATTCGGAATGCTTTTTTCCAACAATCTTTTGGCTTTTGCTTTTGCCACGGCAATTTTTGTGCTTTACTCAGCATTCGGTCTTTTTAAAAGCACATGGAAAATGACCGTTGCAATGGCGATTTGCGGACTTATTATAGGCGGTCTGTCATTTTTGACAAACAAAAGCTTGGACGCATTTTGGCAAACACTTTTAAGAATGATTCTCTTGGGATTGTGTGCCGTGCCGATGGTAAGCACATCACCCTGCGATCTAACACGCTGTCTTGCAAAGCTGAAATGCCCGAGAGTTATAACGCTCGGCATGCTTGTAACACTTAAATTTATTCCGGTTTTAGTGGGTGAAATAAAGCAGATCTGGGAGGCGATGAAGGTCAGAGGTGCAAATATGAATTGGTACCGACCGAGTTGCATTTACCGTGCGTTTATTATTCCGCTTGTTATGCGAATCATCGGAATATCGGATACTCTTTCCCTTTCGCTTGAAACAAGGGCATTTACACTTGATGACAGTACAAGCTCGGTATATAAAGTAATAAAAATAAAAGCAAGGGATTTCGTATTTCTTGCCTGTGTTATCGTGCTTTGCGCAGGTGGAGGTGTTATGATATGGGCATAGCGATAAGACTGAAAGAAGTTTCTTTTAAATATGACGGTGCTAAAGAAAATGTGCTTGAAAATATAAATCTCACCGTGGAATACGGCGAAACCGTGCTTTTGTCGGGCGTTTCCGGCGAGGGAAAAAGCACCCTGCTTTCGATAATAAACGGTGTTATTCCGTTCGTTAATTCGGGCGAATTTTCAGGCAGTGTGGAAATAGACGGCAAGGATGTTACAAAGCTAAAAATCAGCGAGCGTTCAAAGCTAATCGGCACTGTGCTTCAAAATGCGGACGAACAAATTATTTATGATTTAGTAAACGAAGAAATCGCTTTCGGCTGCGAAAATCTTAATATTGCGTCCGAAGAAATCGACAGACGCATTGAACGATTCACAACGCTTATGCAAATAGAAAAAAACGCAAAAACAAAAACACTTTCCGGTGGTCAAAAGCAACGCCTGATAACCGCTTCTACCCTTGCGATGGAGCAAAAAATCATTATTCTTGACGAACCGCTTGCAAATTTGGACACTCATACAGCACACATTTTGCTGAAAGCACTTCGTAATTTGGCAAACAGCGGATATGCCGTTTTAATAGTTGAGCACAGGCTTGATGTTGTGAAAAACTACATAGATAAAGTTATGCGAATCGAAAACAAACAGCTTTTTACAAGTACGGACATAAACGACTTGAACAGCGGAATAAAAACAATTCCTCATGCCGACGGCTCTTTGCCCGGCGAAGTGCTTATAAAAGGCGAAAAACTTTTCTTTGCCGCAGGCGACAGAAATATTATAGATGGGCTTGATATTGAAATTCGGGCAGGCGAACGAATAGTTTTGCTCGGTGAAAACGGATGCGGAAAAACCACCCTTATGCGCATGCTTGCAAGACTGAATAAGCCGAATGACGGTATGCTCAGCCAAACAATAACAAAAAGCAAAAAAGCAAACAGCAAATGGTTTTCAAAGGTGGGATATGTTTACCAAAATCCGGTCTATCAGCTTTTTATGCCAACGCTTTTAAGCGAGATTTCCTTTAAGGCAAAAAGCGAGGAAATAGCAAGGGAAATGATAAATGCCTTTGGACTTTCGGGACTTGAGCAGAGGCATCCGCAATCACTTTCTGAAGGGCAAAAGCGGCGTGCCTCCATTGCTGCCGTCTGTGCAAGCGAGCCGACCGTACTGTTTCTTGACGAGCCGACGGTGGGTCAGGATTACAAAAACCTTTGTAAAACGGTTGAAACCGTAAATAAAATAAACAAGAACCTCGGCACGGCAATTGTTACCGTAACACACGATAAACGATGTGCCGGTGCTCTTGCAGACAGAGTGCTGATTATGGAAAACGGTAAAATATCACGGCAAGGCGATTACCGCCTCGCAAATGAATTTTTGGATAAATAACTTAATTGAGGGAGAAAAGAAATGATTAAAACAAGACTTATAGAGCAAGTACCTTCTTCAAAGAAGTACATTGCCCTAACAGTTCTTGCGCAGTGGTTGAAAACAGTTGCAAACATCGTTATGATTTTCATTCTTTCAAATCTACTTGCGCAAATTCTCGACGGTAAAGCGTTTGATTTTAAAGGACTTTTGCCTTATTTGGGCGCAATTGCGGCGGTTATGCTTGTGCGCTATCTTTGCGGATACGCAAGTTCTCAGACTGCGTTTTTCGCTTCAAGCGAAGTAAAAAAAGTGCTTAGACAAAAAATGTATAAAAAGCTTACACGAATGGGAGCATCTTACAGCGAAAAGGTATCAACATCAGAGGTGATTCAGGTTTTTGTTGAGGGTGTAGACCAGCTTGAACTTTATTTCGGCAAATATCTGCCGCAGTTTTTCTTTGCTATGCTTGCACCGATAACGCTTTTTGCCGTGCTTGTGTTCGTAAGCTGGAAAGCGTCGGTGGTGCTTCTTATTTGTGTACCCCTTATTCCGCTTTCTATTGTTGCAGTTCAAAAAATCGCAAAAAGACTTCTCAGCAAATATTGGGGAGTATACACAAACCTCGGCGATACTTTCCTTGAAAATATCCAAGGCTTAACAACACTCAAAGTTTATCAGGCGGATGAACGCAAGAATGTTAAGATGAATGAAAAAGCCGAAGAGTTCAGAAGAATTACTATGAAAGTTCTTACAATGCAACTCAATTCCGTAAGCGTTATGGATATTGTTGCATATGCAGGAAGTGCAGTAGGTGTAGTAATTGCAATCATTCAGGTAAAAAACGGCACAATCACTTTACCTCAGGCATTTTTAATCATTATGCTTGCGGCTGATTTCTTTTTACCGCTCAGGCTTCTCGGTTCATTTTTCCATGTGGCTATGAACGGTATGGCGGCAAGCGACAAACTCTTTAAGTTGCTTGATACAAAAGAGGACGAACACGGAATGGAGATTCCTGAAAATCTTGACGGGGATATCGAAATTAAAGACCTTTCCTTTTCTTATGACAACGAAAAAACCGTGCTTAACGATATTTCGGCAACCTTTAAAAAGCACGAACTTATAAGCATAGTAGGCGAATCGGGTTGCGGCAAAAGCACGCTTGCTTCCCTGCTTTGCGGAACAACTAAAGGCTACATCGGCAGTATAACAATCGGCGGTGTTGAAATAAAAGATATTGATGAAAAAACACTTATGAACAACATCACTGCCGTAAACTTTAATTCCTACATTTTTGCAGGAACGGTTAGGGAAAATATGCTCATAGCCGACAAAAGTGCAAGTGACGAAAAGATGATTGAGGCATTGAAAATGGTAAACCTTTGGTCATTTTTAAGTGAGCAAGACGGACTTGATACTAAACTTAATCAACAAGGCAGCAATTTTTCGGGCGGACAAAGGCAAAGGCTTGCCATTGCAAGAGCCTTGCTTCACAACACACCGATATATGTTTTTGATGAAGTAACTTCAAACATAGACGCCGAAAGCGAAAACGACATTATGGCTGTTATTCACAATATGGCTAAAATCAAAACCGTTATTCTTATCTCCCACAGGCTTGAAAATGTGGTAGGCAGTGACAAAGTTCTTCTGCTTGATAAAGGCAAAATTGAGGAAAGCGGTACTCATTCTGAACTTATGTCTCTTAATAAAAAATACAAGCTGATGTATTCCACTCAAGCAGAATTTGAAAAATATGCAAAGGAGGAAGCGTAATGAAAAGAAAACAATCAGGTTTCAAAATTATGATGCGGTTGATAAAACTTGTTAAGCCGCTTGCTTTTTTCATGGTACTTGCAGTTATACTCGGCGTTACGGGATTTTTGTGTGCTATTCAAATCACGGTTGTCGGCAGTATGACGCTTCTTACAGCCGCAGGTATAAACGGTGGACTTGCAATAAAAACGGGATGTATTTGCATTATTATTTTTGCGGTTTTGCGTGGCTTTCTTCACTACGGCGAGCAAGCGTGCAACCACTATATTGCATTCAAGTTACTTGCCATTATTCGTGATAAAGTATTCAAATCGCTTCGCAGGTTAACTCCGGCTAAACTTGAAGGTAAAGATAAAGGCAATCTGATATCGCTCATAACAAGTGATATTGAACTTTTAGAAGTTTTTTATGCTCACACGATTTCTCCGATTTGTATTGCGTTTTTAACAAGCCTTGTTATGCTGATATTTATCGGAAGATACAGTATTTGGCTTATGCTTGTTGCACTTGCGGCTTATATTACAGTCGGCATTATTATTCCACTTGTATCATCTAAATTTAACAAAAATATCGGTATGACCTACCGTGAAAATTCGGGTGCACTTTCCGGCTATGTGCTTGACAGTATGAGGGGACTTTTGGAATCAATCAGATACAATTCAACCGATACCCGCCTTAATGAAATGAACGAAAAAACCGATAAACTTAATTCACTTCAAAAGAAGTTAAAGAAAATTGAGGGGCATAATATTTCAATTACGGATATTTCGATTATCTTCTTTTCGATCACAATGCTTTTAGTTGCAATTTGCCTTTACCAAAAGGGCACAATCGGATTTGACGGACTTATTGTTTCAACTGTTGCAATGATGAGTTCATTCGGTCCGGTTGCCGCACTTTCAAACCTTGCAGGCAATTTGACTCACACCCTTGCAAGCGGCGAAAGAGTGCTGTCAATTCTTGATGAAAACCCTGTTGTTGAAGAAAACATCAGCGGCAAAGAAGTTGAATTTGACGGTATGGAATGTAAAAATGTAGGCTTTGCATATGACAAAGAGCAAATTCTTGAATATTTCAATATGGAAATTCCAAAAAACAAAATCATTGCTATAAACGGACCGAGCGGTTCGGGCAAATCGACTGCGCTTAAACTTATGATGCGTTTTTGGGATGTAAACAGCGGCGAAATTGATATGTCGGGTGAAAACATTAAAAATATTAAAACATCATCACTTCGTAACAATCAGAGCCTTGTAAGCCAAGAAACTCAATTGTTTAACGATACGATTGAAAATAACATTAAAATTGCAGATTACAACGCAACAAGAGAAGAAGTTGAAATTGCCGCAAAAAAAGCCTCAATTCACGATTTTATAATAACTTTGCCTAAGGGATACGACACAAATGTAGGCGAACTCGGTGATTTGCTTTCGGATGGTGAAAAACAGCGTATAGGTCTTGCAAGAGCGTTCCTTTGCAACTCTCCTATGATTATGCTTGACGAACCCACAAGCAATTTGGACAGTTTAAACGAGGGCAACATCTTAAAATCTATAAACGAAGCAAAGCACGGCAAAAGCATTGTTTTGGTTTCTCACAGAAAGTCAACGGCAAAAATCGCTGACGAAGCATACACCGTTTACAGAGGCAGATTATCATGAAAAAAGACAGAATCACACGAGAAAAAGAAATGTTACCCGAAATGGTAAAAATTTATTGTCGCGGTGTGCATAAATCAAAAAAAGGAACTCTTTGCAAGGAATGCCAAGAACTTACTGATTATGCGCTTTTCAGGCTTGATCATTGCCGCTGGGGAAACGATAAAAACTTCTGCTCGCAATGTCCCTGCCATTGCTACAAACCCGATATGCGTTCAAAAATAAAAGAGGTTATGCGCTATTCCGGGCCGAGAATTATGCTTTATCATCCGCTTGTGGGTACCATTCACGGCATTGAAACGATAAAAGGCGTTATCAAGGCAAAAAAGAAAAGCAAATAACACCAAAAAATATTGACTCTCATACAAACAAAGTCTTTGCCGAAAGGTAAAGGCTTTTTTCTTTCACGGTGAAAAGAAAAACAGCACCAATGCTCAATTAAGCATCAGTGCCGTTTTACAAGACTTGTATTTATTTCAGTACAAAACGATATTTGAATTTTCTTTTGCAAGGTTTTGCATTTTTTCCGTGTAGCCGTTGATGCAAAAGAACACAAAGTACTCATTCCTGTTTTGCTTATTCCAATTTACTTTTTTTGCCTTTTCAAGCAAGTCGTAATACACAATAACATCAAGTGGCTTTTTGGTATATTTGCATTCGCCGAAGATGATATTATTAGAATTATCTGTTGCGACAATATCGATTTCTGTATCTTTTCTGTCCCACCACTTACCGATTTTTGTGGGAGTGAAACCGAAAGCATTTTTAATAATCAGCTGAGGGAGATATTGATTTTTGCAAATGTCCTCATACACATAAGCAACATGATTTTTTATAAATCCCTCTTTAATTTTATCAAGAACGAAATCTATGTGCTCGCTTTCAATGTATGATTTATAAGGATATACAAACTTAAACCAAAATCTTATATAGTTATCCTTGATAGTATTTGTATCTATGTACATAGTTATACCACAAAGTATAATTATTTCGAGTTTAATTATAAAAGCGTTGAAGATTTGTTTTCTTCAACGCTTTTTCTAATGGGTATGTAGACCTTTTTTCGTTAATTTTATGTTTTTAATGTGTTTGACCGCCCACTATACATATTTTTCAAGTCTTGAAAGTGGCTTAAATAGGGCGTTTTGAAAAATTTTAATGCAAAAAAACACCAACCTCATTAGCAGCTTCCATTTTGAATCTGTTAAGAGCTTCCTTAGCTTCCGGAACAACGTTCTTGGAACTTGACATTTGAAAACACTCCTTTTCATTACAATTTGCGTTTGCACTACTATTTTTTACATTGAGTGTTTTTATATTAAATAAAATAAATGCTAAAAATGTTATTTTTTGTAACTTAATAAACGGATATTTCAAATGCGTTGTTTGATTAAATATAAAACTCTTTTAAAGACGAGCTTATTATATGTGAATTGATTTTTCGTATTTTTACTCGTTTCGGTGTGATTCTCATAAAATCGGCGGCTTAAAACCGTATTGCGTTTCGTTAAACAAAAAAATCTTGATAATAAAGCGATTGTATGTTAAAATATTTTCCGTAAATTTTGACAGAGGGTGAAAAATATGTCAGGGCACTCAAAATGGAGTACTATCAAACGTAAAAAGGAAAAGACCGATAATGCCCGTGCAAAGGTATTTACTAAAATCGGCCGTGAAATAGCTGTTGCCGTCAGAGAGGGCGGACCCGACCCTGCCGGTAATTCAAAGCTTAAGGATTGCATAGCTAAGGCGAAGGCTTGCAATGTTCCGAACGATAATATCGAAAGAATCATTAAAAAGGCTGCCGGAGACGGCAATACCGATAATTACGAAAGCATAATCTATGAGGGCTACGGTCCGTCGGGTGTCGCCGTAATAGTTGAGACTCTTACAGATAACCGCAACAGAACCGCAGGCGATATGCGTCATTATTTTGATAAGTTCGGCGGCAATATGGGAACCTCGGGCTGTGTTTCGTTTATGTTTACCCGTGAGGGCGTAATTATTATCGACAAAGAGGATGTTGACGAGGAAAAACTTATGGAGGACGCTCTCGAAGCGGGTGCCACCGATTTTCTCACAGACGGCGATGTTTTCGAAGTTCGCACAGAGCCTAACGATATGGGTGCAGTACGCGATGATCTTGAGGCTAAGGGGTATAAATATCTGACAGCCGAGGTCGATTATATTCCGTCTACCTATACAAAGCTTGAAAGTGAAGAGGATATAAACAATATGGGCAAAATGCTCGAAATGTTTGAAGATAACGACGATGTTCAAAATGTTTTCCATAACTGGGAAAACGAGGACGATTACGAAGGTTGACAGATTTTGAATTTAGGAAATATTCTGTTTTAAATTCAATGCGTAATTTAAGTTAAAGACGGCTTGATTTGTTTTTCAAGCTGTCTTTTTTATTTTTCTTTCGGCATTTGTCGAACAAGGTATTGTAAATTAAAATAATACAAAATAATGTTCTTTCGTAGCATAAAAATATATTAACGTACAAACCTAAAAAATATGCCTGATATGATTGACATTTGACAAAACTAATTATACAATGTATTTGAGGAAAATTTGAAAAACATATTTATATATATTTTTTGGAGGTGCTTTTAAATGAGAAAAACAAAAATAATATGCACCGTCGGTCCGGCTACCGATGAAGACGGAGTCCTTGAAAAGATGATAAAAGCCGGAATGAATGTTGCGAGATTCAACTTCTCGCACGGCACTCATGAAATGCATAAAAAAAGGTTTAATGAGCTGGTGGCTCTTAGAGACAAACTTGATTTCCCCATAGCTACAATGCTTGACACTAAGGGTCCGGAGATACGTATAGGCTATTTTAAAGACCACAAAGCCGTAACACTGAAAGAGGGCGATGATTATATTCTCACCTCGCGAGATATAGAGTGCGACGAAAAGCAGGCGAGCGTTTCCTTTAAGGAACTGCCGCAGGATGTCAAAATGGGCACGATTATCAGAATTAACGACGGTCTTGTATCTCTCAGGGTCGAAAAGGTCGAAGGCCCCGATATTTATTGTAAGGTTGTTGACGGCGGCGTTATTTCAGACCAAAAGGGCGTAAATGTTCCGGATACAAATTTATCAATGCCTTATCTTTCCGAGCACGATATGTCCGATTTGGCGTTCGGGGCAAAGCTCGGATTCGATTTTATAGCGGCTTCATTTATTCGCTCGGCCGCGGATGTTGATTATCTTCGTAATTTTACAAATTCCGTGGGATTTCACAAGGTAAAAATAATTGCAAAAATAGAGAATATGAGCGGCGTCAACAATATTGATGAAATTATTGCCGCTGCGGACGGTATTATGATAGCGCGTGGCGATATGGGCGTCGAAATACCGTTTGAGCTTATTCCGTCAATACAGAAAAAACTCATCAAAAAGGCATATACGGCAGGTAAGCAGGTTATAACCGCAACTCAGATGCTTGAGTCGATGATAACGAATGCCCGTCCAACAAGAGCAGAGATTACCGACGTTGCAAATGCAATTTATGACGGCACTTCGGCAATTATGCTTTCCGGTGAAACTGCCGCCGGTAAGCACCCTGTCGAGGCTGTTGAAACAATGGCACTTATAGCCGAGACCACCGAGGCAGATATAGACTATCTCACTAAATTCAAAAATGATTCGTCTGAGTACGATAACAGCATAACAAACGCTATTTCACACGCCACCGTTACAACCGCTCACGACCTCGGCGCAAAGGCGATTATTACGGTAACGAAGAGCGGTTCGACTGCCCGTATGATTTCAAAGCATCGCCCGTCCTCCATGATAATCAGCTGCACGACCGATGAAACCGTTTGCCGTCAGATGAATATGTCTTGGGGTATGATACCTCTTATGTGTGAAGAAAAAAACAACTCGGATGCACTTTTCTCTCACGCCGTTGAGGTTGCACGTAAGCACGGTCTCATTTCAAAAGGCGATATCGTTGTAATAACTGCGGGAATTCCGCTCGGGATTTCCGGCACAACGAATATGTTAAAGGTTGAGCGCATAAAGTAATCGGTTTTTGCGTTTTCCTCATGTGTATATAAAAATAAATTCTACCGAAAATATTAAGGCTTCGTTATTTGCGAAGCCTTAATATTTTATGTGCGGCGGTGATATATAAATGAGCGATTATGAGATTATAAAGTATATCCTAAATGATATAAACGAGGATCTCGACGATGAAGAAAAAGTGCATCTGCTTTTGAATAAAACGGTTTCAGAAAACAACGAGTGTAAAGAAAGCTTTGGGCAAAGGGCCTCCGACAGGCTCTCCTCTCTTGCCGGAAGTTGGACGTTCATTATAGGCTTCACTCTGCTTTTGCTCGTTTGGATAACAGTAAATACGGTTTTGGCGGCAAAGTCATTTGACCCGTACCCGTTTATTCTGCTGAACCTTGTCTTGTCGTGCGTTTCGGCTATTCAGGCGCCTCTTATTATGATGAGTCAAAAGCGACAGGATGAAAAAGATCGTCGGCGCAGCGAAAATGATTATAAAATAAATTTAAAATGTGAGATTCTGCTTAAAAATATGCATTATAAGCTCGACAGGATAATCGAATGTATTGATGAAAAATCAAAATAAGGCAGAAAAGCCGTATGACGCATAATATATAAAATTCTCGTTTTTTTAACCGAATTATTTGCATTTCTACAAATTGATGTTTTGCTTGCCCATTGATATAATTATAATCGGTATCGCAGTTATGCAATACCGATATTCTTTCTTCCAAGGTGAAATATATGCATATAAAACTACTTGCTCTTGATATAGACGGAACTCTTGTTACCACCGAAAAAAATATACCGGCAGGCAATAAGACGGCTATACGGAGATTTATGAAAAACGGCGGAATAGTCACAATAGCATCGGGTAGACCGATAAGCGGCGTTACGCGTTATGCCGAGGAGCTGGGGCTTAACGTCGGCGGCGGTTATGTTATAACATATAACGGATCGCGTATTTTTGACGCACGCACGGGTGAACTTTTGTACGAAAAAAATCTCTCGGCGGAGCAGAGTGCCCGTATTATCGATGTTGCCGAAAAGTATAATGTCCCGATAACCACATACAAAGGCGATACAGCGGTTACCGACAATGCCGACGACAAATATTTTTATCTTGAGGTAAATCTCAATAACTTGGGACTACAAAGAGTTCAAAGTCTGCGGAAAGAGGTTACTTATCCAGTGCCCAAATATCTTATAACGGGTGAGCCCGATTATATAACCGAGACAGAAAAGCTGTTTAAAAACGAGCTTAGCGGAGTTTCGGTATTTCGCTCCGAACCGTTTTTCCTTGAGATAACGCCTCTTATGGTAGACAAAGGTACTGCGCTTATGTGGCTTGCCGACAGTCTCGGTATAAGGCGCGAGCAGGTTATGGCATGCGGAGACGGATACAACGATATTACAATGATAAGCGAAGCCGGTATCGGTGTAGCTATGGAGAATGCTCAGGAGCCTGCGAAAAACGCAGCCGACTTTGTTACTCTTTCCAACGATGATAATGGCGTAGCGGCAGCAATAAAGAAGTTTGCTCTTTAATTATTCAAGCGTTGATAAGGGCTTTAAGGGGATACATAATTGGAAAACACATCTGAAAAAACACAGAATACAACTGAAAACAGCGACCCGAAAAATGAAAAGAAAAGACTTAAAGCTTTAAAGTCTTTGCAAAAACTTAAAGCTTTAAAGCCTTCGCAAAAAATAATACTGATTGCGGCTGTTTTTGTTTTAGCGGCGGCAATAGTATTGACGTCGGTGTTAATTGTCCGCGGCAATAAAAAGAAGCATGTTGCAGTAATCGGCGAGACTCAGACCGAGGCCGCTGTTACCGATGCGGAGTTAGAAGTTTTCGGCGAGGATGAGTCTGTTTCGTCAGAGGAAGAAACCACCTCGGCAATTATGTTTGAAATTGATGAAAAAATGAAAAATGTGCAGATTGCCACCGGCGACAGCAAAAAAGATGAGGACGCTGAAATCAACCGTGATTACGGTACCAATTCGTCGCGCCTTGCGCCGGCAAAATCTCCGCGGCTGAACGGCAGATTAACGGGCGTTCCGCTTTCATCAGACAGTATGTACACGTCCTCTCTGCTGTCTTTAAAATACGTGAACCGTGATTTTATGTCGGGACTTATCGATATAGACGGTACACTTTTTAATTTCGATTCGTCACACAACCAGATAAGAGGGCATAAAGCAATAAGCGATGTGCAGTATTATTTCAACGATAACGGTGCTCTTTCTTCTATGGTAGGTATTGATGTGTCTCATCATAATGGTAAGATAGATTGGGCGGCGGTGCGAGCTGCAGGCGTTGATTTTGCTATAATACGTGTCGGATTTCGCGGATACGGCGACGAGGGAACACTCAAGCTTGATTCACGCTTTAACGAAAATGTAGAGGGTGCTTTAAATAACGGCATACAGGTAGGCGTGTACTTTTACAGCCAGGCGGTTACGGTTTACGAGGCCGTTGAGGAAGCGAGCGTGGCTGTAAACTATTCAAGAAAATATAATATAACGTTACCCATATATTTTGATACGGAGTTTTCAAACAGTGAGCATTCGGGCAGAGCAGACCGCCTCACGGCAAGTCAGCGAACTAACATTGCCGTTGCATTTTGCGAGGCCGTAAAAAATGCAGGATACAAACCGGGAATTTATGCGAGCAAAACGTTTTATACCGATGAGCTGAATTTTTCGCGTCTTTCAAATTATGAAATTTGGGTTGCGCATTATACGAGTGAAACCACGGATTTTAAATATGACTATAAGGTATGGCAATATACACCCAAGGGTAGGGTAAACGGAATACCGAATGACACCGACATAAACATAGCTTTGTTTGATTACGGCAATAATGACGATATGAGCGACAGGGGCGGCAGCGTGGCGTTTTTTGATTCCGACACGGATATTCAAAACGCTCTGAATGCGGAGAACAGCATAAAGAAATATCAGCTGTTCAGAACACAAACACTTTATAATTCCGCGCAATCGGACATCGATTTTGTTAATCAGCCGGAAGTAAAAGCAAAGCTTTTTGATGCGCTTGAGAATTTGAAAAACAAACTGGGATTTTTGGCGGAGCCAACCAAAAACAGCGAAAATGATGAAACCACCGGTGAGCTGAGTGAGGAATAGACGGATATAATATAGTTTTAAACTTCCTATTCCCGTGTGAGGCGAACTTAAAGCCTTACGGGCTTGTGTAATTTGATTGCGATTTGAGCCCTGCCTACAAAAATTCAGGCTTGCTTTAGCACAACTCGGCGTCATCCTTAAAACTCGTTTTTCCTCCGATTTGCCTAAAAATTGAAAACATTTAATAAAAAATCAAAATACCACTTGATTTTATCGCTCCGATATAATATAATACTAAAGCACTTCGGGGTGTGGCGAAGTTTGGTATCGCGCTTGGTTCGGGACCAAGAGGCCATGGGTTCAAGTCCCGTCACTCCGACCAAAAAAAGGTAAGTATCGTAAGATGCTTACCTTTTTTTATTTATCCGCAACTTTTTGTAGCTATGAAATTGTTTTTGTGATACAATCATTTACAGAATATACTTTGACTTGTTAAGGAGCGCGCTATGAAAAGATTATTAAAAAACGGAACGGTAGTCAATGTCTTTACGGGTGAGCTCATAAAGACGAACGTTCTTTTTGAAAACGGAATTATTTTGGGCGTAGACGACTACGGTGACGATGAAGCAGATGAAGTAATCGACGCTGCCGGAAAATATATTTGCCCGGGCTTTATAGACGGGCATATACACATCGAAAGCACAATGCTCACTTGCCCGGAATTTGCCAAAACGGCGGTTTCTCACGGTACGACCGCGGTAATAGCCGATCCGCATGAAATTGCCAATGTCAGCGGTAAAGACGGCCTTCGCTATATGATTGAATCAAGTGAGGGTCTTCCGCTTACCGTGTATTTTGTAATACCGTCATGTGTTCCGGCGACAGGCTTTGACGAATCGGGCGCGGTTCTCTCGGTGGATGATATAGAGGAATTCTATTCGGAAAGTCGTGTTCTCGGGCTCGGCGAGGTTATGAATTATGTCGGCGTGGTTGCCGGGGACGGCGAGCTTGAGAAAAAAATCAAATCCGCATTGTCTCGCGGACTTGTTGTAAACGGTCATGCTCCGCTTTTGTCGGGCAAGCCGCTTGATAAATACATTTCCGCGGGAATAGGAGATGACCATGAATGCTCTTCGGCCGATGAAGCCAAGGAGCGCATACGCAAGGGGCAGAGAATAATGATAAGGCAGGGAACTGCGGCGAGAAATCTTTCGGGGCTGATTTCGTTGTTTGACGACCCGTGGGAGCAGAGATGCCTTTTGGTGACCGATGATAAACACCCGGCTGACCTTATCTCAAACGGCCATATAGACAGCATAATCCGTTCTGCCGTGCAAATGGGCAAAAGCGCCGTCACGGGTATAAGAATGGCGACCCTCCATGCTGCGGAGTGCTTCGGACTTAAAAATACAGGCGCCGTAGCACCAGGTTACAAAGCGGATTTGCTTGTCCTTGATGACCTTGATAAGGTAATCGTGCGCGATGTATACAAAAACGGAGAAAAGGTTGTTTCGGACGGCAAAACGCTTTGTTTTGATATGCCGAAAATAAATGATGCTCTCGAAAAGAAAGTGCGTAGCTCGTTTAATTTGCCCATGCTGTCTTCGTCTGATTTTGCCGTCGATTATAACGGTAAAAGAAAATGCCATGTTATTTCCCTTGTGGACGGGCAGCTTTTGACCGATGATTTGGTATCGGATATTGATTTCGACTGCAATAACGGCATAGATATCGAGCATGATATATTGAAAATAGCCGTTATTGAAAGACATCACAACACGGGTCATATAGGAAATGCTTTTATAAAGGGTATCGGACTTAAGGAGGGTGCCATAGCATCTTCCGTGGCGCATGATTCGCACAATCTTATTGTGATAGGCACAAATACCGATGATATGGCGTTTGCCGCAAACCGTATACGTGAGCTCGGCGGCGGTATAGTTTCGGTTAAAAACGGGAAAGTCGTGGCCGAAATGCCTCTGCCGATAGGCGGACTTATGTCGTGTGAAGCAGCGGAAAAAGCGGCGGAAGAAAACGAAAAGGTGCGCGAAAGCGTGTATTCTCTCGGTGTGCCGAAGGGCTTTGAGCCGTTTATGATTATGTCGTTTTTGAGCTTGCCGGTAATACCGCATTTAAAGCTTACCACTAAGGGCCTTGTTAATGTTGATACTCAGAGTGAGGTTCCGCTTGCGGCGGAATAAATAAACTGTATTTATAAGAGTTTTTGTTGATATTATGCCGTGTGAAGCATTCTTTCACACGGCATTTTTGCGCTTAATAAATTATTAATTTTCTTGTAATTATTTGTTGCTTGATTTTGTCGAACAGTGTTATATAATGGAGTTGCAAATTAAATTAAAGGATGTAATTGCGGTGGAAAAGCAAAGGTTAAGCATTGTTGTAAAACAAAATAATTTGTTTAAAAAAATGATATTTGTTCTGTCCTTGTTGATTATTTTAATCTCAATACTGCTTGCGGTGTTCGGAGTCAAATATAACAAAACCAAGCAAAATCTAAAAACGGTTGCGGCACAAAAGGCGGCTGTGGAGCAATCGCTGAGTGAACGGGAATCGTTATTTGCGGATGAAAAGGGCAGTCTGAACGGCGAAATATCAAAGCTTAATGAGCAGGTGTCGCTTAAAAGGGAACAAGAGAGCAGGGCACTCGCCGAAGCCAATGCCGGCAAAGTTGTTTACCTGACCTTTGATGACGGCCCGTCGCCTAACACTCCGAGGATAATCGATATCCTGAATGAGAACGGAGTTAAGGCGACTTTTTTTGTGAAAAACGGCGGTAAGTATAACGGGTATATGAAAAACATAACCGAATCGGGAAACCAAATCGCGCTTCATTCATATTCTCACGATTATCCGCAGGTGTATGCTTCGGAGCAGGCGTTTTTTGACGATTTGCAGAAAATATCCGATCTCGTATACAATGAAACGGGAGTCCGTACAAACATATTTCGTTTTCCCGGAGGCAGCAGCAATACCATAAGCCGCAAGTATTCGCCGGGGATTATGACGACGCTGACAAAAGAGGTGCAAGAAAAAGGATACTGCTATTTTGATTGGAACGTTTCTTCAGGTGATGCCGAATCAAGGGAACAGCCTAAAAACACTATAATAGAGAATTGTAAAAAAGTACCGAAATCCAACACAATAGTTGTGCTTATGCACGATTCTGCGGTGAAAAACACAACTGTGGAGGCACTTCCCGAGATAATCGCATATTATAAAAGTATGGGTTACAGCTTCGGCGTTTTAAGCGAAAAAACATATCCGGTGCATCAAAAAGTCAATAATTGATGTGTGCCCGATTTTTTTGTGTATATTCAATATGAACTAAAGCTTGCGGTTGTTATTTTGCACAAACATTTAAAATTGTTTTGATTTGTCTTTGGAGGTACAGCCGAATTATTGCAAAATCCCCCATATATCGTGTCAAAGCCGTTGACGAGGACAAGTTTTGTGGTATAATATGTTAACGGTACGAAGAAAAAACATTATTATATATCAATATTTGGGGAGAATAACTATGTACGTTAAAGATGTTCTTGTTCAAAATCAGGTAGGACTTCATGCTCGTCCTGCAACCTTCTTCATTCAGAAAGCCAATGAGTTTAAATCTTCTATCTGGGTTGAAAAGGAAGAGAGAAGAGTTAACGCAAAGAGCCTTCTCGGCGTTCTTTCACTCGGCATAATGGGTGGCACAAAGATCAGGATCATTGCCGGCGGCCCCGATGAAGAACAGGCCGTTGAGGAGCTTGTTAAGCTTGTTGAATCAGGCTTTGCCGAGTAATTTAAATATTCAGTTAAAACGGCACACCGTATTTTCTTCGGTGTGCCTTATTTTTTAACGAAGGGCGGTGAGTGCTTTGAATCCGAAAATGAAAATACTCAGAAAAAAGGCGATGAGCCTGCCTCTTTTGCCGGGCGTTTATATTATGAAAAATGCCGATGGGGAAATAATATATATCGGTAAAGCAAAAGCACTTAAAAACCGCGTCAGCCAGTATTTCGGCTCGCAAAATCGCCATCCGATAAAAGTACGTAAAATGGTGGAAAATGTCGACCATTTTGATTATATAGTAACGGGAAGCGAATTCGAAGCTCTCGTTCTTGAGTGCAGTCTGATAAAACAGCATTCGCCGAAATACAATATTCTTTTAAAAGACGATAAGGGTTACAGCTACATTCGCATATCCGAAGGTGAATATCGCAAGATTTCCGCCGTGTTCAATAAAAAAGATGACGGTTCGGAGTATATAGGTCCGTATCTCAGTTCGTATTCGGTAAGGCAAAGTGTGGACGCGGCCAATAAAATATTCAAATTACCGCAGTGCAACAAGGCCTTTCCGCGCGATTTCGGCAAGAGCAGACCATGCCTTAATTATTATATTTCGCAGTGCTGCGGACTTTGTACGGGTAAAATAAAAAAATCCGATTATGACGAGGCGGTGGACGGCGCGATTGCGTTTTTAAAGGGGGACAGCCGCGATATAATCGCCGATTTGCGTGTCAAAATGGAAAAGGCGGCAGAGGAGCTTGATTTTGAACAGGCTGCAAAGCTGCGCGACCGCATTAACTCCATAGAGCGAATTAAAGAAAAGCAAAAGGTTGTTTATAAATCCGTCGAAGAGCAGGATGTGTTTGCAACCGCTGATATTGACGGCAGTGTGTGCCTTGCTGTTTTAAGGTTTTCAAACGGCAGACTTTTTGACAGCGAGCATTTCTTCTTCGATGACCCCGGTGATAAGGAGGGTATGCGCTCCGATTTCATCACGTCCTATTATTCTATGCGAGACAATATTCCGAAGCGCGTTACTGTAGACGGCGAGGTTGCCGACAGAGAGCTTTTGGAGCAATGGCTTTCCGAGAAAAAGGGCAAAAAAGTTACGGTCTTTGTTCCGGCAAGGGGCGAACAGCTCGAAATAGTTAATATGTGCCGTAAAAACGCCGAGGAAAAGCTGGCGATTAAAAAGGGCAGAACCGGAAGAGAGATAGCCGTTCTCGACGAACTTAAGGATTTGCTCGGCCTAAAAAAGACGCCGGAGTACATTGAGTCCTACGATATATCGCATACCGCAGGGCAGGATTCTGTTGCGGGTATGATAGTTTTTAAGGGCGGTAAGCCTTATCGTAAGGCGTATAAACGTTTTTCCATAAAGAGCTTTGACGGTAACGACGATTACCGCGCTATGAATGAGGTTCTTACAAGACGCTTTTCCGAATACGAAAAAAGCAAGGATTCAACCGAGGGCTTCGGTAAATTGCCGGACCTTATACTGCTTGACGGCGGCGTTGGGCAGGTCCATGCCGTAGAACCCGTGCTTCGTGAATTCGGACTTAAAATTCCGCTTTTCGGTATGGTAAAGGATAATCGACATCGCACGCGTGCCATTTCGGGTGACGGCGGCGAGATAGCCATAAATTCAAAACGGCAGGTGTTTACGCTCGTTTCCGAAATACAAAATGAGGTACATCGATTTTCTGTGGCATATCATCACCAAAAGCATGCAAAACGCGGGCTTTCGCTATCTCTTACCGAGATAGAGGGTGTCGGAGAAAAAAGAGCATCCGCACTTTTAAAATATTTTAAAACCATGACTGCAATTAAAAACGCTGAGGTCGATGAGCTTTCAAAGGCTCCGGGGATAACCTCTGCCGTTGCACAAAATATATATGATTATTACAGAACAAAGGATTGTTTAAAATGATTAACTCGGTTATATTCGATCTTGACGGAACTCTTCTTAACTCTCTCGACGACCTTGCCGACAGCACAAATTACACGCTCAGAACCGCGGGTTACCCGGAAAGGACGCGCGACGAGGTGCGCAGGTTTGTCGGAAACGGTATATATAAGCTTATCGAGAGAGCCGTTCCCACAGGCACCGATAAGGCGGAAATAGATAAGTGTTTTGATATATTTTGCCGCAATTACAAAAAAAATATGGCAAATAAAACAAAACCGTATCCCGGAATTACGGATATGCTAAAGACCCTTTATGAAAACGGATTTAAGCTTGCCATAGTTACAAATAAGGCTGATTTCGCCGCACAGGAGCTTTGCGGCGAAATGTTCGGCGATTACGTTAAAACCGTTGTCGGAAGCGTAAAAGAGCGCAGAAACAAGCCCTATCCCGACAATGTTTTGTTCGCTATGGATAAGATGGGTGCCGAAAAGAGCGAGACCGTATATGTAGGCGACAGCGAGGTTGATGTCGAAACGGCAAAAAATTCGGGGCTGAGTGTTATTTCTGTGCTTTGGGGCTATCGCGATATAGACGTTCTTAAAAAAGCCGGAGCGGAAAAAACCGCGAAAAATGCCGAAGAATTAAAGAATATACTCTTAAATTTAAAAAAATAGTGAAAACTGTTGACAATTGTGATAAAATAATGAAATAATATTAGAAGCATTTTATGGAGAGATCTTATGAGAGTTATTACCGGTATAGCCAGAGGACGTAAGCTTGTGACTCTTGAGGGCGAAGAAGTGGTGCGTCCCACTACCGACAGGGTAAAAGAGGCTATGTTCAGTATAATACAGTTTGATATTCCGGGGAAATCTGTGCTTGACCTTTTTGCGGGGTCGGGTCAGCTCGGAATTGAGGCTCTTTCACGCGGTGCCGAAAAGGCTGTGTTTGTTGATAAAAGCGCAGAGGCTTTTTCCGTTGTTAAGCAAAACCTTAAAACCTGCGGTTTATCGGATAAAGCAACGGTTATAAATTCCGACAGCTTTGGTTTCCTTCGCAGCACCGCAGAAAAGTTTGATATAATTCTCATTGATCCGCCGTATAGCAGGCAAATGGCAGAAACAGCTCTGTCTCTTGTCGACGGTGTTTTAAAAGACGGCGGCATTGTAATGTGTGAAACCGATTACCGCGAGGACTTGCCGGAAGAAGTCGGTGATATTAAAAAATTTAAGGAATATAAATATTCCAAGACTAAACTCACTACCTATAAAAAGTAATTCGGAGGGGTTTTCTTGAAAACGGTTATATGTCCCGGTAGTTTTGACCCTGTTACAATGGGGCACCTTGACATTATCCGCAGAAGCGCGAAAATGTTTGATAAGGTCATCGTTGTCGTAATGACAAATTATCATAAAAAAAATAATTATGCCTTCACGTCGGAGGAGAGAGTTGAGCTTTTGAAGCGCTGTACCGCAGATATGCCAAACGTCGATGTGGACCGATACGACGGTTTGCTTGCCGATTATGCGCGCCGCAAAGAGGCGGTTGCCATAGTAAAGGGCCTTCGAGCGGTTTCGGATTTTGAGTACGAATTTCAACAGGCGCTCACAAATAAAAAACTCAATAACGAGCTTGAAACGGTATTTATTACAACGCGAGCCGAGAATATGTACTTAAGCTCCAGCGTGGTAAAGCAGGTTTGTGAGCTCGGCGGTGACATTAGCACATTCGTTCCTGCTGAAATACGTGAGGACATCATCAAAAGAATAAAAAAATAAACTGAGAGACAGCAAATAAGAGGTGTAAAACAAATGACTATTGAAAGCTTAATAGAGGAGCTTGAGCAGATTATTGATGAGGGAAAATCCGTTCCCTTTACTTCAAATCAGATAGTTGACGTCGAAAGGCTCAGAACCACTATCGAGGATATGAGGCTTAATATGCCCGATGAGCTTATGCAGGCGAGAAAAATAGCCTCCGAGAGAAAGGAAATACTTACTGCGGCGCAAAGCACCGCCGAGGGGATTATTACCGCGGCAAAGAAAAAGGCCGATGAGCTTATTTCCGAGCACGAGATAACGAAGGGCGCCGAGGCCGAGGCTGAAAATATTATGGCGGAAGCACGTAAAAAGGCAAACGGTATCGTCGAGCAGGCGAGAGGGACTGCAGCGGAGCTTACGGAGCAGGCTCAAAAGTGGTCAAACGATATGCGTAAAAGCGCAGGCGAATACGTTGAGAGGGTTGTATCTATGGCAGACGAGGGTCTTACCAACTCCGTAAATGAAATAAGACGCGTGCGTCAGTCTCTCAAGGCTGCCGCTCAGCACAAAAAGGCTCCTGAAGAGAGCAAGTAATTTTTACTGCCTTATATAGTATTTTATTTCGCCTCGTTGCATATATTTGCTTCGAGGTGAATTTATATGTTCGTATACTCCGTAAAGAAAAGGCAGGTAAAAATGGCTCTGCTTGTGTTTTTTGTGGCATTGCTTGCAGTCGCGCTGATTATTGTTTCTCATCATACGGCAGAGGCGGGGAAAACGGCGGCGCTTAATATCAGAGCAGCTTCCTCCGAGGACAGAATCGCGTATCTTTCACAGTTCGGCTGGAGCGTAAAAGAAGATCCGGTTGAGGTTTGCGAAGTGATTATTCCCGCGGAATTTGATGATGTATACGAAAAATACAATGAGCTTCAAAAGGAACAAGGCTTTGATTTGTCCTTGTATGCGTCGAAACGGGTAAAGCGTTGGACATATGAGATTACAAATTATACGGGCTATGAAAATACCGGCTTTATCCACGCAAATATCTTGGTGTATGACGGCAAGGTGATAGGCGGAGATGTGTGCTCCACAGAGCTTAACGGCTTTATGCACGGCTTTGCAAAGCCTGATAACACCGGCGAATAAATAAGGAGAAACGGATGAAAAAAGAGCGGATAGATAAGCTTATAGCAGGCAGCGGTAAACTCAGCAGAAAAGACGTGGCAGGTCTGATTTCTCGCGGCAATGTTACACTTAACGGCAGGACTGTCAAAAGCGGCTCCGAAAAGGCTGATGCCGATTCGGACGAGATTAAAGTATGCGGTGAAATTTTCACAATAAAAAAACATATATACATAATGCTCAATAAGCCGAAGGGCGTTGTTTCGGCAAGCGACGGAAAAGGTGAAAGAACCGTTTGTGACCTTGTCCCCGAGGAGCTTATGCGCCGTGGGCTGTTCCCCGCCGGCAGACTCGATAAAGATACTACGGGCTTTGTGCTGATAACCGATGACGGCGAGTTCGCACACCGTATTCTCTCACCGAAAAACCACATTGATAAAACGTACGTTGTGTCTCTTCGTGACAATATCGAAGAAGAGGCCGTTTCGTTGCTCGAAAACGGAATTACTCTTCGTGACGGGACTGCTTTTTTGCCGTCAAAAATAAAAATACTCTCCGATAAAGAGTGCGAAATTACCATTTGCGAGGGTAAATATCATCAGATAAAGCGTATGTTTTGCGCCGTCGGAAACGAGGTTACAAATCTTCGCCGTATAAAAATGGGACGACTCTTCCTCGATGAAAGGCTGAGAGACGGCGAGTGCCGCGAAATAACAGCCGATGAATTAAAAATGATTTCCGACAAAGAATAAGTTGATGCGGTATTCGCAAAGCTCCCTTTACGGGAGCTTTTTTGACGTAAAAGAACAGGACGCTCTCCGAAGAAAGCGTCCTGTTTTGCTTATTTTAGTCTATTTAATGAATTTATGACTTTCCCTTACTGCCATACTGTCGCATCGCTCATTTTCCGGATGACCCGCATGCCCCTTGAGCCAAACAATATTAAGACTGTGCTTTGATATGAGCGTCAAAAGCTCGTCCCATAAATCGGAATTCAACGCCGGCTTGCCGTCGCTCTTTTTCCAGCCCTTCCTTTTCCAGCCCTCTGCCCAGCCTTTTGATATGGCGTCCGCAACATATTTTGAATCCGTATAAAGAGTTACGTCGCACGGCCTTTTAAGCGCCTTGAAGCCCTCTATTACCGCGGTCAGCTCCATTCTGTTGTTTGTGGTGCTGCGTTCTCCGCCTGACAGCTCTTTTTCAGCCGAACCGAAACGCAAAATTGTACCCCACCCTCCGGGACCGGGATTTCCGGAGCACGCACCGTCGGTGTACATTTCAATTTTGTCAAGCTCTTTTTTCATGTGTTCACATCCGATTTGCTATAAAATCACACGGATATTTTAACATTAAATTCGCATTAAAACAACAGATTATTTTATAGCGACGGGGCAATAATACTTTTATGCATATATCCCTCTTTTTTCCCGAAGTGCGGAATACGTATGAAAGGTTACGGTGGTTTTGTGAAAGCGGTAATAGCATCTGAAGTCAGAAACGGATTTTTTAATGATGATTTTTTCGGTATGCCTAAAATTCTTTTGCCTTTACTCGGTAAACCGCTGCTCGGCTATATGACCGATATGCTTTCTTTTTACGGAATGAACGAAATTATACTTTTGCTTGATGCACAATCGGAAAAAGTAAGCGAGTATTTAAAAAATAATCCGACTTGCGGAGCAAAGGTTAAGCCGGTTATCGGAAAAAGTATAAACGACGCTTTAAACTCACTTTTCTGTTCTGATGAAAAAGAGGATGACAACGTTTTACTGATAACCGACAACGTGCTTTTTGATTTCGATTTGAGCGAAGCCGAAAAATATCACCGAAGTATGGGGGCGGATGTAACCGTAATAATCACGCATTGTGACGGAGTTGCCGAAGAGAAGCTTGTTTTCACGTCACCGTCCGGCAGAATTACGGGCTTTTCGGGGAGCGTCGGCAGGTGCGGCTTTCTTACGGATAAGGCGGACACGGGCATTTATATAATTTCCGGCAAAATATTAAAAATGCTTCGCGACCGCACAATCACGGCTTTTTCAAATGAGATACTGCCTGAATTGCTCTCACAAAATAAAAGTCTTTTTGCATTTCGGTGCGCCGGTTACAGGCGCGGTATAAATACGGTATTATCATATTTAAAATGTACTCGCGATATGCTTGACGGAAAAACAGTATTTCCTCTGTCGGAAATATGCGACGGCATATATTCAAACAGCGAACTGCCTTGCGGCAAATACAATATTACGCCGCCTGTGTTTATAGGTGAAAATACCGAAATTTCGGACGGAGCGGATTTAGGACCGTATACCGTAGTGGGCGACGGCTGTTTTATAGGCGAAAAAGCATTTGTTCGCGGCAGTATTATGCTCAATAAATCCGCAGCCTTACGCGGAGCCGATATATCGGGAGCCGTTATGGGTGTAAATTCGGTTGCGGAGGAAAACAGCAAAATGTCTTTAGGCAGCGTGCTGTGTGAGAAAGCGACTGTCGGCAGAAATATGGCGGTGGGCGAAAATGTAAAAGTCACACCGAAACCGCACGGCGGTATTTCCGCGCCCGAAAGTCAGCCGCAGGCTTATTATTACGCCGAAAATATTGCCGCTTTAGGCAGCCGCGGTACCGATTCGCTTTTCGGCGATTTTGATATAGGCCTGTTTTGCAAAGTCGGCAGAGCCTTGGGCAGCTGTGAATTCGGTAAGCGAACAGGGATGGGGTACGATGACAGCGTTTCTTCCGCAGCGGCGGTAAAGGCCGTTACGGCGGGACTTATATCCTCGGGTTCGCACGTGTTTGATTTCGGCAGATGCTTTTTGTCAGAAGTCGCTTTTTTCTCTTCTTTTTGTTCTCTCGGCTGCGGAATTTACATTTATTCGGAAAAGAACGGTATTCATTCGGCGTTTTACGGAAACGGCGGATTGCCGTTATCGCCAGATTTCGAGCAGGAACTTGAGCACCGTGCAGAAAACGGCGAATTTCGCCGTTGCTCGGCACAGAATATGCGAGCCGTCTCCGATATGTCAAGCATGAGCAGTATGTATCGCCGAGAACTTTTGAGACAATCGGGAGATATGCTTTCGGGTATTTCGGCCAATGTAATGAGCGATAATAAGGACATACTTTTACTTATGGAGGATTGTCTTTTAACACTCGGCTGCGGTAAAGGCGATGACATCACGTTTAAGATAACAAGAGGCGGCACGGAGGTTTCGGCATTTTGCCGTGAATGCGGGTGGATCAATATGGATAAGCTGCTTTCGTTGTGCTGTCTGTATGAGTTTCAATGTGGTCATAATGTTGCCGTGCCGTATGATGCTCCGGCAGCTATAAATGATATGGCAGACGGATATGAAAAGCGTGTTTTGCGGTACCCCGTGCAGGCAAAGACGCCTGTTCGCGATGAACTCAAATATTTGTCATCAAAACAGATTTTTTTGCGTGACGGGCTGTTTATGGCGGTAAAAATACTCGGTATAATGCGCGAGACCGGATATTCTTTTCCAAAACTGCTTTCACAGATACCTGAATTCTTTGTAAAACACAAAACCGTCAGCTTTTCCTCCGTTCCCGAGGATATTTGCAGAGCTTTCCCAAATGACACCGTTTATCCGTCTCATAACGGGGCGGTAATGTATCGCAGCGGCGGCAGAGTGCTGCTGAAGCCGTCTGAAAACGGCAAAACAATCGAGATAGTCACAGAGGCACTGAACTATGAGGTGTCATGTGAGCTGTGTGATGATATTGAAAATAAACTGAGAGATTTAGGCTCTGTTCTCAATTGACATCCGAGGCAAAAAATAGTATTATATTATAATCCATGATTATGCGGTGGAGTGGTGCCGTATCTTGATTAGGATTTTACCTGCTTTTTGTACGTTTTGAAAAGCAGGATACATATATTCATTTTTTATTAAGGAGATATTTAATGTTAAAGAAAAAAACAGAGAGACTTATTCCGCAGTCGGATCAGCCTAAAAAGCAGGTCAGCCGCGGAAAGGTAACTGTACCCAAAAACTCGAAGCAAAACGCTCTCTCTACCGAAAAAAACAGTCTTGAGAACCGCAAAACAGCAAAAGAACCAACTTCCGGCAAGAAAAATTCCGCCGGTCAGAAAAAACAAAATCCGCAAAAAACAAAAAATCAAAATTCAAAAACGCAGCAAAAATCCGTTCAGAAAAACGGTGCTTCAAGGCCTGTGAAAAACGAACGCAAGACAACCAAAGCAACCGGCAACTCAAAGGGTCAGAGTAAGCGCCGCGGCAAAAAGAATAATGTGCCGCTTAAAATTGCGTTTCTCGGCGGACTCAATGAAGTCGGCAAAAATATGACGCTCTATGAGTGCGGCAACGATATGATGCTTGTTGACTGCGGACTTGAATTTCCGGATACGGAAATGCTCGGTGTAGACCTTGTAATACCGGACTTTACCTATGTAACCGAGAATGCAAGCAAAATACGCGGTATAGTCATAACCCACGGTCACGAGGACCATATAGGCGGGCTTGCGTATCTTTTAAAGCAGGTCAATATTCCCGTATACGGAACACGCCTTACAATAGGCCTTATCGAGGGCAAGCTTAAAGAGCACGGTATTTTAAAGCAGTGCAGTCTTAATGTTGCAAATCCGGGCGATCATATAAAGCTCGGCTGCTTCGACGTTGAGCTGATACACGTAAACCACTCAATTCCCGACGCCGTAGCCCTTGCTATAAAATCACCCGCCGGAACCGTTATACAGACGGGCGATTTCAAAATTGATACAACTCCTATAGACGGCGGAGTTATTGATATAGCTCGTTTATCTCAGCTCGGAACGGAAGGCGTGCTCGCACTTCTTTCCGATTCCACAAACGCGGCAAAGCCCGGCTTTACCGAGAGCGAGAGGAAGGTCGGCGAGACGTTTGAAACGCAGTTCAGAAAAGCTAACGGCAGGCGTCTTATCGTAGCAACCTTTGCGTCGAACATTCACCGTGTGCAACAGATAATCGATGTTGCCGAAAGTCTCGGAAGAAAGGTCGCTCTCTCCGGCAGAAGCCTTGAAAACGTTGTTTCGATAGCAGCCGAGATGGGTTACATCCGTATTCCCGACGGCATACTTATAGGAATCGACAGTATTAACCGCTATCCTGCGGATAAGCTTGTTATTATAACCACGGGCAGCCAGGGCGAGCCGATGTCGGCACTTTACAGAATGGCGTTTTCCGAGCACAGACGTGTTGCTATCTGCCCCAATGATTATGTAATAATCTCTGCAACACCTATTCCCGGTAATGAAAAAATGGTCGGCAAGGTAGTTGATGAGCTCTTAAAGCAGGGCGCAGAGGTAGTGTACGAAAAAATGTATGATGTTCACGTTTCGGGTCACGCCTGCCAGGAAGAACTCAAAATAATGATGAGCATTACGAAACCCAAGTATTTTATCCCCGTGCACGGCGAGCAAAAGCATCTGCGTAAAAATGCCGGACTCGCGAAAAGTGTCGGAATACCTCCTCAGAACATCCTTATTGCCGACAACGGTAAGGAGGTTGAGTTGACGGAGGATAAAATAAGAATTTCAGGCGATGTACCGGCGGGTATGGTCTTTGTTGACGGCTCAGGCGTCGGAGATGTAGGCTCGGTTGTGCTGCGAGACAGAAAGCGACTCGCCGAGGACGGTCTTATAATTATTGTCGCCACAATAGATAAAGAAACGGGAGACGTTCTTTCGGGACCCGAAGTTATTTCACGCGGCTTTGTTTATGTACGCGAGTCAGAGCAGCTTATTGATAAGGCGAGACGGCTTTGCGACAGCGTTATAGCCGATTGTATGTTTGAGAGAGTTCGCGATTGGACTACCGTTAAAAATCGCCTTCGCGACGAAGTCTCTCACCTTATGTACCATGAGACCAAGCGCAGTCCCATGATACTTCCCGTTATAATGGAAATATAACTGTTTTTTATTTGCTTTTTACAGAGTGCCGCGGTTCGTCGGGCTTTAATAGTTAAAGCATTGATTTTACGCCGCAGTGCCAAAGGGAGTAAAAATGAAATTCAAAATAAGTCATCTTGTAAAAACCTATCCGATTACATTTTTTGCGGTTATTGCGCTGTTTACGGCTTCAGCTGTGACGGCGGCAAAAGGAGTGCTTTTGCCTCTTGCCATAGGCGAGGCGGCTCTTTCCGTTGTGCTTGCAGTTTCCGCAATCCTTAAAATGCACAACGAATTTCGTATAATAAAAAATGCGGTGATTTCACTCAATGCATCGCTGTCGGATAAGGATATGTTAAAATATTTTCCGCTTCCTGCCGTAATATGCAAGACAAACGGGAAAATTCTTTGGTTTAACGACCTTTTTAAAGCTGACGTTATAAGAAACTGTCAGCCGAGAGAAGACAATATATCCGTTTTTATAGGCGGTAAGGCTTTGTCGGAGCTTACCGCAAAAAAAACATTTTCAGCGACTTATGACGGTCGAGATTACACCGTTATAAGTGAAACGCTTGACTCTTCCGGAGAGTCCTGTACGGTTTTTTACTTTGTGGATGATACCGACCTTAAGAGTATAGTCAGAGAATATCGTATGTCAAAGCCGGCCGTAGCTCTTGTTGCGGTTGACAGCATAGACGAGTTTTACAGAGTGTATAAAGAGAGCGAATATGCCGAAATAACAAGTGCTGTTGAAAGACTTACCGAAAACTGGTTTTCTGAATTCAGCGGCGTTTTCCGCAAACTCGGAACAGGGCGATTTATAGCAATAGTACCCGAATCTGAGCTTGAAAAGATGATTTCAAAAAAATTCAATGTGCTTGAAAACGTCAGAAGCTATACTTATAACGGTGCTACTGTCGGAATAACGCTTTCCGCGGGCGTCGGCAGGGGAGATAATTTAAGTGACGCCGAAGGTGCCGCCCGTCAGGCTCTCGATATGGCTCTCGGCCGCGGCGGCGATCAGGTTGCCGTAAAGGATAACGATAAGTACACGTTCTTCGGAGGCGTTTCAAAGGGCGTCGAAAAGCGTACAAAGGTTCGCACAAGAGTCGTGGCTTCCGCTATGTCGGAGCTTATAAGAAATGCCTCTAATGTAGTTATAATGGGTCACAAATTCTCCGATCTTGACAGCGTCGGTGCCGCATACGGTATGTACAAAGCGGCTTTGGCGCTCGGTAAAGATGCAAAAATAGTGGTAAACAGAAAAACAACGCTTGCCCAACCTCTTATTGACTATATAGGAAAAATTGACGATGATTGCTTCGTTTCTCCTTTAACGGGTGAGCGTCTCACGGTCAAAAAGACATTGCTTATTGTAGTCGACACTCACAAGGCGGATTTCGTTGACTCGAAAAATGTATATGAAAAAGCTCAAAATGTAATAGTTATAGATCACCACAGGAAAACAGTCGATTACATAAATAATGCTGTTATTTTTTATCACGAGCCGCATGCTTCTTCAACGTGTGAAATGGTAACGGAGCTTTTGCAGTATATTAGCAAGCATCCTGTTGCAGACTCAGTTTGCGCTACGGCCTTAATGTCGGGTATTATGCTTGATACAAAGGAATTTGTTTTAAGAGCCGGAGTACGTACTTTCGAGGCGGCAGCATATCTTCGCTCCCGTGGAGCGGACACCGTAACGGTAAAATCATTTTTTGCAAATTCCATGGAGTCAAGAAAGCTTCGCGGTATGGTTGTTATGAATGCAGAAATGTATCGTGCTTGTGCGATTTCGGTTACCGATATTGAATCTGACGATATACGTGTGGTTTGCGCACAAGCTGCGGACGAGCTTCTTTCTGTAAGCGGTGTCGATGCATCATTTGTTATATTTAAGACTGATGATATCATAAATATATCGGCGCGTTCCATGGGCAAGGTAAACGTCCAGCTTATAATGGAGGCGCTCGGTGGCGGAGGACATCAGACCATGGCGGCGGTTCAACTCAAGGATATTACCGAGAGTCAAATTAAAGATATGCTTAAAACCGCCATTGATAATTATTACAGTAATTTATGATTTCGGTTCCGAAAAACGGGTGCCGTATAAAAGAAAGGATTGATAAATATGGAGGTCATTCTTAAAAAAGATGTAAAGGGACTCGGCAAAGCCGGCGAAAAAGTCAAGGCGTCCGATGGTTATGCCCGTAATTTTCTTTTTCCTAAGGGACTTGCAGTTGAGGCAAATGCTCAGACTCTCACGGAGTTTCGCAACAGCGAATCCTCCAAGCAGCATAAGATAGAGGTCGAAATAGATAATGCAAATAAAGCAAAGGCAAAGCTCGATGGCAAGACTGTAAAACTTAAGGCTAAGGCCGGTGAAAACGGCAAGCTTTTTGGCTCGGTTACGGTTAAAGAAGCTGCAGATGCAGTCGGCAAACAGCTCGGCGTTACCGTTGACAAGCGCAAGATGTCTATGGCTGACATCAAAAATTTCGGCACATATACGGCAGAGGTGAAGCTTTACAACGGAATTACCGCAAAGCTTTACGTTGAAGTCGGAGAATAAAACATAACCGGATGTGAAATAAATGGACAACCTGACTTTTGACAATTTAACAGAGCCGTATTCGCTTGAATCGGAACAGGCTGTTTTGGGCTCCGTGCTTATAGACCCGCAATGTCTTTCGGATGTAATGACGGTACTAAAGGCTGAGCATTTTTATATTCCGCAGCACCGCGATATCTATTCGGTTATTGTAACGCTTGACGCTCTCGGGTCAAAGATAGACCCGTTAATAGTTCTTGAGGAGCTCAAAAAGAACGAAGTTTATAACGATGCCGACGGCAAAAATTACCTGGCACAGCTTGCTCAGGCAGTACCGTCAACGGCAAACGTTATGAACTATGCCAAAATAGTTAAGGAAAAGTTCACTCTTCGTGAGCTTATGAATGTTTCGCACGATGTACTTCACCAGTGTTCGGAACAATCGGAAAATGCCGAAACCATACTCGATTCGGCGGAGCAGCGCATATATAACATTCGTCAGGGCAAAACAACCGACGGACCGACTAAGCTCGGCGATATAGTGATAAATGACGTTATTCCCAACGTGACATTGCTTTCAACTCCCGAGGGTAAGGATCGAAAGGGTATTCCTACGGGATTTTCCGTGCTTGATAAATATATGACAGGACTTAACAAGTCCGACCTTATTCTTATCGGAGCTCGTCCTGCGATGGGTAAAACAAGTTTCGCGCTGAATATTGCACGCAATGCCGCGGTTACTTCGCGTAAAAAGGTTCTTTTCTTTTCACTTGAGATGTCAAAAGAGCAGCTAGCTCAGCGTATTCTTGCCACCGAAGCGAGAATTGAAAGCTCAAAAATGAGAACGGGCGACATTTCTCCCGAAGAGTGGGTCAGAATTGCCACGTGTTCCGACGCGCTTTCAAAGGCGGAGCTATATTTTGACGATACGTCAAATATAACCGTTCCCGAAATGAAAGCAAGAGTGCGCCGCCTTAAAGATGTTGACCTTGTAGTTATTGACTACCTTCAGCTTATGACCGGAACGAAGCGTACCGATAACCGTGCGCAAGAGGTAGCTGAAATCACAAGAAGCTTAAAGCTTATGGCAAAAGACCTTAAAATACCGGTGGTTACCTGCTCACAGCTTAACCGTCAGTCGGCGTCGGGCAAGGGCAAGGATCACAAACCCACTATGTCGGAGCTTCGTGAATCGGGTTCAATAGAGCAGGACGCCGATATAATTTTACTCTTGTACCGTGAATCGTATTTTGATGAGGACAAGGGCGAAAGCGTTGTTGCAGACGAGAATAAGGCGCAGGTCATAATAGCCAAAAACCGTCACGGCGGCACTACCGACGTAGACCTTAACTGGAACGGTCAGTATACTTTGTTTACGACCGCGGAGTATAACAGAAATGAACCGTGATGTACTGTTTGCAGCCCAAAAATATGCTATGCTGTCTTACGGCGATAAAATCGTTGTGGGGCTTTCCGGCGGAGCGGATTCGGTGTGTCTTACACATGCTCTTGTTTCACTCAGGGATTCGCTTTCGCTTGAAGTCGAAGCTGTTCACGTAAACCACGGTATACGCGGCGAAGAGGCTTTGCGAGATGAAAAATTTTGTTCCGATTTTTGCAAAAGCCTGGGAATAAAATTGACCGTATTCCGCTTTAACATACCGCTTGAGTGTAAAAAGACGGGAGAGAGCGAAGAGGAGTGTGGCAGGCGAAAAAGGTATGAGTGCTTTAAAAATACGGCAGGCGAAAACGCAAAAATCGCAACGGCACATAACCTTAACGACAGTGCCGAAACCGTGCTTTTGAACATTGTACGCGGAACGGGCTGCAAGGGACTTTGCGGTATACCGCCGATACGCGGCAATATAATAAGACCGCTCATTATGACTTCGCGCGACGATATTGAATTGTACTGTAAAGAAAATTCTCTTGATTTTGTTACCGACAGCACAAATCTTCAAAACGAATATAAGAGAAATGTTATCAGAAACGTAGTTTTTCCGACTCTGCAAAAAATGAATCCGTCAGTTCTTTCGGCATTTTCCCGACTTACTGAAAATGCGACGGATGACGAAAAGCTGATAGAAGAAATCGCAGAGTTTAAATACTCCGAATGTAAAACTTCGCTCGGCTTGGACGAAGAGAAGCTTTCGGGTTATCCCAAGGCATTGCGCCGCAGGATCTTAATGAAGTTTTTAAGCGAAAATATTAAAAAGGATATATCCGCAGTCCACATATATGATGCCGAAAATACGGTGGGTACGGCTAAAAGCATAACCTTGCCGGGAAAAATAATCCTTGCTCACAAGGACGGTTCGCTCGTCCTTTCCGAAAAAACAGAGGAGAATTTACCATTTTCCGTAACGTTCAATGTAAAAGACGGCATCGTGGAATATCCGTACGGTAAGCTTAAAATTCAGATTTTCACTCAAAAAGATTTACAAAATCTTAACAAAGTACTATTGGATAATGCCGTGGATTGTGATAAAATAGGCAATGTTCTTTCGGTGCGGAGCAGAAAAGAAGGGGATAAATTCTCTTCTGCGCGCAGAAAAAATACAAAGACGCTTAAAAAGCTGTTTAACGAAGCGAAAATTCCGCAGCCGAAGAGAGTTTGTATACCGGTTGTCAGCAGCGGAGAAAAAACCGTTTGGGTTGAGGGCTTCGGTACATCATCTGAATTTCGCGTCGATAAAGGTACAAGAAAATTTATAATTATAACAGGTTTAACGGGGGAGAATTAATGAAGGTAGACTATAAGAATGACATTGAGAGCGTTCTCTTGTCCGAGGAAAAATTAAAGGAAATAGTTACGTCACTCGGTAAGCAGATAAGCGACGACTACCGCGACAGCGGCAGAAAATTACTCTTGGTCAGCGTGTTGAAGGGCTCGGTGGTATTTATGGGCGACCTTATGCGCGCCATAGATATTCCGTGCTGTATAGACTTTATGTCGGTATCGAGCTATGGCTCTGGTACTTCAACAAGCGGCGTAGTCAAAATAATCAAGGACCTCGACACAAATGTTGTTGAGGGCGCAGATTTGCTTATAGTAGAGGATATTCTCGACAGCGGCAAAACGTTGAGTTACCTTAAAGATATTCTTCTTCGCCGCAATCCGGCAAGCTTTAAAATTTGTACCTTGCTTGATAAACCGGAGCGACGTCTTGTAGACCTCAAGGCTGATTACAGCGGCGCTGTGATACCGGATGCTTTTGTTGTAGGCTACGGCCTTGACTATGACGAAAAGTACAGAAATCTTCCGTATGTAGGTATATTAAAGCCTAAGGTTTACGAAAAGTAATAACCGATAGTGCAAAATTACAACTCTGAGGAGTGATTAGTGAATTGAAAAAAATTGACTGGAAAGCAATAGCTCCGTATATCGTAATTCCGCTTATATTTGTTTTGTGTATTTCGATTTACGCAACAATGGGCGATACGCAGAGAGATAAAAAACAATATTACGAAATAGTTGATTTGTTTGAAGATAACGAGGTGTCGGAGTACACCTTGAATCTTGCAAGCGGAAGCTTGGAGTACAAGCTATTCGGGGACGACGACACTACTTATAAATATACCGTGCCGAATGTTTCGATGTTTGTTGATGATATTCACGACAGCGTTGTTGAATACAATAAGCAAAATCCCGATAATCAGATTAAAATGGACTATAAATCTGGTAATTCGGGCTCGTGGCTTGTAAGCCTTTTGCCTACGGTTGTCATAATGATAGTGCTGACCGTCATTATGCTGCTGATGTTCCGCAAAATGAATCAGTCATTCCAAAACGAGAATAACCGCACACTCTCTTTCGGAAAAGCAAGGGTTAAAGATGCCAATGACGGCAAACAGAAAAAAACCTTTGATGATGTAGCAGGAGCCGATGAAGAAAAAGAGGAGCTCGAAGAGATAGTTGAATTTCTTAAAAATCCGTCGGCATTTAACGCGCTCGGCGCAAGAATACCGAAGGGTGTGCTCCTTGTAGGACCTCCCGGCACAGGTAAAACTCTTCTTGCAAAAGCGGTTGCCGGTGAAGCGGGTGTTCCGTTTTTCTCAATATCGGGTTCGGACTTCGTTGAAATGTATGTCGGCGTAGGTGCGTCAAGAGTCCGTGACCTCTTTGATCAGGCTAAAAAGAACTCTCCGTCTATAATATTTATAGATGAAATTGATGCCGTAGGACGTCACAGAGGTGCCGGTATGGGCGGCGGTCACGATGAACGTGAGCAAACTCTTAACCAGTTGCTTGTTGAAATGGACGGCTTCGGTGAAAATCAGGGAGTAATAGTTATAGCGGCAACAAACCGTCCCGATATACTTGACCCTGCGCTGTTAAGACCCGGTCGTTTTGACCGTCAGGTAACTGTTTCGTATCCGGATATTGACGGCAGAGAGGCTATTTTGAAGGTTCACGCGAAGCGTAAGCCCTTAGGACCCGACGTTGATTTGAGGTCAATAGCATCGCAGACTGTCGGTTTTACGGGTGCCGATCTTGAAAATTTGCTTAATGAGGCCGCTCTTTTGGCGGCAAGGCGCAAAAAGAAAGCTATTACAATGCCCGACATTGAAGAGGCTGCAATGAAAGTCCTTGTCGGAACAGAAAAGAAGTCGCACCGTATGACAGAGCGCGACAAGAAAATTACCGCATATCACGAGGCAGGTCATGCCGTTACCTCGTATTATCTTGAGCATAAGGATCCTGTAACGCATATTTCGATTGTTCCGCGCGGTATGGCAGGCGGCTTTACCATGTATCAGCCTGAAAAAGACGAGATGCATCTTATGAAGTCCCGTATGCTTGACGATATAGTCGGGCTCCTCGGCGGACGTGTTGCCGAAAAGATAATTTTCAACGATATTTCAACAGGTGCGTCCAACGACATTGAAAGAGCCTCCGATACGGCTCGTAAGATGATAACAAAGTACGGTATGAGCGAAAAACTCGGACCGATAACCTTCGGTACAGGAAACGATGAGGTTTTCCTCGGAAAAGATTACAATCATATGCGCAATTATTCCGAGGCGGTTGCCTGCGAGATAGACGAGGAAGTTGAGAAGATAATTCTCAAGGCTTACGACCGTACAGAGTCAATCTTAAACGAGCACATTGATAAGCTTCACGCCGTTGCAAAGGCTCTTGTCGAGAGAGAGAAGATAGACGCCGAGCAGTTTAAAATCCTTATGGAGGGCGGAACTCTTCCCCCTTATGAGCCAAAGAGTGAAAAAGTTGAAAATAAAATCGAGACTGTCGAAAAAGACAAGCCGTCAGCCGTTGATGATAAAAACGCGGACGAGACGGTAAAGGACCTTGAAGATAATTTCAACGACGAAAAGAAATATCTTACGAAGGATGTAGCCTCAGAGGCGGAAAAGGAAGTTGATTCGGATGAAAAGAAAAATTCGTCCGATGAAACCGGTAAAGATAACTGGTTTTATAAAAAATGAAAGCGTGTCCTTTTGGACACGCTTTTGTTTTTTTCTGCTTTATAAAATTCTTATTTTTATATAAAGATGCCGTTGAAAATTGCAGGTCTTAGTGTTACAATTATTTATCACGGAAGGAGAGCAATATGAAAAAATTTCGTCTTGAAAAAATTGAGATTTTGCCCGAAAAAAACGCAAATCCTATATATAATGAACTTGAAAGCAAAGCTCATACTGCATATGAGGCGGAAAAACTGTTCTATACCTGTATCGAACAGGGAGACACAGAGCGTCTCAGCTATACCATGGACGAATTTTTTAGCAATGGGCTCGTAATAGGCAAACTTTCCGAAAACAACTTGCGTCAAATGCAGTATTGGGCGGTAAGCTGTATAACCCTCGCTATACGGTATGCCATTGAAGGCGGGCTCTGTGAATCCGAGGCATATGAGATGAGTGACAAAATGATACGCCGCGTCGATTCCATGACTTCGTCAGAGAGTATACCGCCGTTTTTGCAGGAAAAGGCAATAGAGCTTACAAATCTTGTACGCTATTCATCAATAGGCAAGGATTATCCGCCGCCTGTGAGAAAGTGTATAAGCTATATCAAGGAAAATCTTGAAAAAAAGCTTACGCTCGGCGGGCTTTCAAAGGTGTGCTCTTTGTCACCGGATTATCTTTCCGCGTTGTTTAAAAAAACGACGGGTCAGAATATCAGCCGTTTTATTTTGAGACAAAAATTGGAGCTTTCAAAATCATTGCTCAAGGGCAAATATGATTACAGCGAGATAAGCTGTTATTTGTCATTTTGCTCCGAGAGTTATTTCATATATTGCTTTAAACGAGAGTACGGTGTGACTCCGCGCGAATATGCTAAGGCATTAAAATATTAAAAGGAGATGCTTATATGACTCAACTTGAAAAATTCTTTAAAAACCTTAAGGCAAGCTTTTTTGCTTCGGCGGCAATTTATCTTGTCACGGGAATGCTTCTTATGATTTTTCCAGAGCAGATAGCTAAAGTGGCATGTTATCTTTTCGGCGGTCTTTTTGTTCTTGCGGGTATTTATCTCGTAATTAAATTCTTTTCATGCCGTTCTGTTTCGTCGCTGTTTTCTATAACTCTTGTCAGCGGCATTATAATTGCCGCAATAGGCATTTTCCTTATGTTTAAGCAAGACGTTGTTTACTCTGTAATTCCGTTCATGTTCGGTATAGTCGCCATAATTGACGGACTTATCAATATCCAACGTGCCGTAATGCTTGCTCGCAATCATTTTCCGATGTGGTGGCTGTCGCTGCTTTTCGCCGTTGTAGCGATTGTGCTCGGACTCATTATGGCGATAAGACCTTTTGAAACTGCTATGTTTGCGTTCCGCTTTATCGGTATCTGCTTTGTTTTCAACGGTGTTATGGATATGTGGGGCACATACAGCTTTAATAAGTTTGTTAAAGATACAAAGGACGATTATGTTATCGAAGCAAAGACGGAAGAGAAGAACGGAGAAAACAAATGAATTTTACTAAGCTTAACAATAACGGTCTTGTTGACGGGTTCGGAATACTGACAAAATGTGAAAAAAAGACAAGCTCACGAGGCGGAGCATATCTTGATATGATTCTTTCCGACAACGACGGTGAAATTTCCGCAAAGCTTTGGGACTACAATGAAAATACACACGGAAAATTTGAAACCGATATGTTTGTCAAGGTTCGCGGTACAATATCACAGTATAACGGTGCCGATCAGCTGCGCGTTGAAAAAATGCGTAAAGTAACACCCGAGGATAATGTGGATATTACCGATTATGTCAGGCACGCGGGGTACACCGGCGAATATATGTATAATAAGATCTCGGAGACAATAAACGCTTTTTCAGATGAGGATTTGAAAAAGCTTGTCAGTACAATCTTTACAGAAAACAAAGAAAAGCTTTTGAAATGGCCGGCGGCATATAAGTTACACCATGCCATACGCGGCGGACTTTTAATGCATACTCTGTCTATTGTGAAGCTTTGCGAGGGCGTATGCGAGGTTTATCCGTTTGTGGATAAAGATCTTTTGCTGTCGGGTGCCATTCTACACGATATAGCCAAGACCCTTGAGTTTAACGTGGGGGAAACAGGGCTTGCGAACGGTTATTCCGTAGAGGGCAATCTTATAGGACACCTTGTTATGGGTGCTATGATGGTACGAGAGGCAGCCGACAAGCTCGGAACTGATAAAAAACGTGAAATGCTGCTTGAGCATATGATTTTGTCTCATCACGGCGAGCCGGAATTCGGGGCAGCGGTAAGACCTCTCTTTCTTGAGGCAGAGCTTCTCTCTGAGCTTGACCTTATGGATGCGAGAGTATATCAGATACATGAGGCAATTACACCGCTTAAAGAGGATGATTTCTCCGGCCGGCTTTGGGCACTTGACAATCGAAAAATATATAATCACGGACTTGCCGATAATAAAAAGGATGTAGATTTGGACTGAGTTTAACAAAAATACGTCGACGCTTTAAAATTTGTGCATATTTTTGTTAAATTTGAGACAACTAACTATTGAAATATATTTACCTTTGAGTTACAATAATACGAGTGAATAAAAATTCAATATTCCAAAGGAGAGAGTTATGGATCAGAATTGGATGAATAATACGACCGTTATCGTAACTGGCGCGTCAGGCGGTATGGGCAAGGGAATTGCCGAATCCCTTATCGTTGATCATGGTTGCACCGTTATCGGTATCGCTCGCAGCGAGGAAAAAATGAAAAAGGTAGTTGAGGAGCTCGGTCCCAATGCCGAAAAATTCAGCTATAAGCTTTTCGACGTATCGGTTGAGCAAAATTGGATAGATTTTGCAAAATACCTTGAGGATAATGGCATTCATCCCGACATACTTGTCAATAATGCGGGAATTTTGCCGAAGTTCGACAGATTTGAACATTATTCAATGGCTGATATTGAAAAGGCTATGAATATCAATTTCTATTCGGCAGTTTATTCGATACATACGCTTCTTCCGATGATTCTCAAGTCAAAGACTCCCGGAATCATCAACATTGATAGCTCGGCTTCTCTTATGTCTCTTGCAGGTACTTCGGTATATTCCGCAAGTAAGGCTGCTCTTAAGTCTCTTTCCGAAGCACTCAGAGAAGAGCTTCGCGGTAAATGCTATGTCGGCATAGTTTGCCCCGGCTTTACAAAGACCGATATATTCAGAAGTCAGGATGCTTCCGACGCAAAGGGTCAGAAGATGCTCAATGCTGTCAGCACCTCCTGCGACAGAATGGTAAAGATGATAATGCATGACATCAGAACAAGACGTCCGCTCGGCGTTCACGGCTTTGATGCTGCATTTATGAATTATTTCGGCAGACTTATGCCGGTACTCGGCGGTCATATTTTCAGCAGCGTTATGAAGATTTCAAAGCTTCCGCTCTTTGACCCCGTATTCAAGGACTGATTTAGTTTTTAATTTAGCAAAAATATATAGTTAGACAGGAGAATTGCTATGAAAATCTTTATGATCGGCGGTACAGGCCTTCTCGGCTGTGAAGCTGCCACGACTCTCATTAAGAGAGGCCATCAGGTAAAGAGCGTTGCTCTTCCGCCTCTTCCGGAGGGAGCTCCCATTCCGAAGGAAATGGAACTCGTTTTCGGCGATATCAACAAGAAGACGGATGAGGAAATTGAACAGATGCTCGAAGGCTGTGATTGCTTTATCTTCGCAGCAGGTGTTGACGAGAGAAAAGAATTCCCGGCTCCCGTAATGGATTATTACTACAAATACAACATTGCTCCGCTTGAGAGAATCTTCCCGCTCTGCAAAAAAGCAGGCGTTAAGAGAGCTGTTGTTCTTGGTTCTTACTTCTCATATCTTGCTAAAATCAAGCCTGATATGAATCTTGAAGAGAGAAACCCCTACTTCAAATCTCGTCTTATTCAGGAAGATGTTTGTAAAAAGGCTTGCGATGACAACTTCAGCGTAGCAGTTCTTGAGCTTCCTTACATATTCGGTACTCAGCCGGGCAGAAGACCTGTTTGGACTGTTCTTATTGAGCAGATTGCCGGTATGGACAAGCTTCCCTTCACCCTTTATCCGAAGGGCGGCACAGCAATGCTTACTTGCCGTCAGGTTGGTCAGGCTATTGCCGGTGCCGCAACCAAAGAGGGTGCCAAAGGCTTTGAGGCTATTCCGATCAGCATGTACAATATGAAGTGGGATAAATTCCTCGGTATTGTATATGAGGCTCGCGGAATGCATAACAGAAAGATTGTCGGCATACCTCCGTTTATGATGAAACTCGGTATGTACGGTATTGTTAAAGATTATAAGAAGAGAGGCATTGATTCCGGTATGGATCCGCTTCAGCTTCCCTACATTATGGACTATGATCTCTTCATAACGGATAAGTACACCCGTGACCTCGGCGTTGAGGATGACGACATTGAGGCTGCTATAACCGATTCTATCAAGGTTTCTCAGGAATCCTATGAGGGCAAGGTTAAGCTCCTTGATATGAAGGGCGAATAATCTGCATTTTACATCGAACAGAGTACGGTTTTTCCGTGCTCTGTTTTTTTATGTTGTAAATTATTACAAATTAAGCTGTTTAGCAAAATGCACAAACAATAAATTTAATAATTATCGTTTATGTACACAAATTCAACGTTTGTGAACAGTTTGTTAACAATTGAAACAAATTATTGACTGTTGGTCATTTTTGGAGTAGCATTTTGAAATGTAAAAAGTGACTAACGGTCATTTTAAAGAGCGCAGAACTTTAATTTGCGGTGGATGATAAAATTCTGTTAAGCCTCAGAAATTTAACCGAAAGAGATAGTGTAAAATGCCGAGTGTGGAAGAAAACAAACTTAAAAAACGTAATAAAATTTTAGAAGCCGCATATAACCTATTTGCAAAAAACGGTATAAACACCACCCCGATAGATGAAGTTGTCAAATGTGCAGGCGTGGCAAAGGGTACGTTTTATCTCTATTTTCATGATAAATACGACCTTATGGATCAGATAATTCTTTATAAGAGCGCAGCGATTATAAAGTCTGTTATAGCGCAGATGAAAAATATAAACACCGATAACAAAATGGAGGCTGTCGATCAGCTCACATTTTTTGTTGACGCAATTATAGATTATATGATCGAAAATAAAGAAATGCTTTCCGTGATAAGCGAAAAAAGCTCAATATTGTATTCGCTGATAATCGATAACGGCGACGATAACATCAAACTCGATTTTGATTATCTTACAGATATAATAGTTAAACTCGGAAATCCTCCCGAGAATGCCAAGAAGCTGTTGTTACTCGTTTCTACAATGATATTCACAACCGCTTCGAATGCTATCCTTTCGAGATCTCCGTTCACCATAGAAGAAATACGACCGGAAATTCATCTGGCCGTCAAAAAAATGTTAGCTTAGTAAATTATTATAGCAAAGGGGAGATACGATGATAGACAAAATGGCAAGGGGAATTGCAAAACACCCCAAAACAGTCCTTATAGTTTGCCTTATATTATTGATACCGTCGATAATATGTTATCTTAACACATTCGTAAACTATGATATTTTGTCTTATTTGCCGGAAGACCTTAATTCGGTACAGGGCGAGCATATCCTTGATAAAACATTCAATAACGCTGCAAGTGCCATTGTTGTTATTGAAAACGAGGATCAAAAAACCGCTGTCAAGCTGAAGGAAGAAATTTCCGAAATCGACGGAGTAAGCAATGTTATGTGGGTCGATGATATCGCTGATATATCGATTCCCGAGGATATGCTTCCCGATGACTTAAAGAACGTCTTTTACAGTAAAGACGGTAATGCCACACTTATGATGGTTCAATTTACGCAGGGCGGCGCTTCAGAGTCAACAATGGATGCTATAAAGTCCATACGTAAATGTATGAACAAAAATATGTTTATGAGCGGTGTTTCCACAATAATGTATGATACTAAGGCACTTGCCGACGCGCAGGCTCCGCTGTATGTAGTTATTGCAATAGTGCTCGCTCTTATCGTTTTGATGTTTACTCTGAAATCGTATGTCTTGCCGTTTGTGCTTCTTATGGCACTGTGTACCGCGGTTGTATATAATATGGGTACAAACATTTTCTTCGGGCAAATATCATATATTACGCAGTGTATAGCGGCTATACTGCAGCTCGGCGTTACCATGGACTACTCGGTATTCCTTATGGACCGTTACGAAGAGGAACGCAAGCATAATGACGACAGAACCATGGCAATGGCTTCGGCAATAAGCAGTACGTTTGTATCGCTGGCAGGCAGCTCATTGACTACGGTATTCGGCTTCCTCGCACTTTGTTTTATGAGCTTCAAGCTCGGTCTTGACATAGGTCTTGTAATGGCAAAGGGCGTATTGCTCGGTGTTATCACGGTTGTTACATTCCTTCCGGCACTTATACTTTTGCTTGACGATAAAATCGAAAAGACAAGGCATAAGAGCTTGGTTCCTCATTTCGGCAAGCTTAATGAATTCACCCTTAAGCATCGCCGTGTAATTGCAATAATCTTCCTTCTTCTTATAATTCCCGCATACGGAGCTTCGAAGAGCGTTAATGTATACTACAATATGGATAAGGCTCTTCCCTCCGACCTCGCGTCTATCGTTTCACTTCACGAAATGAAAGATAAATTCAATATGGCAACTACACATTTCATTATAGTAAGCGATGATATACCGAGCCAGAAGCTTGAAGCTATGGAGCAGGAAATTGAAGATGTTGACGGTATAACAAACGTAGTTGCAATGAACGAGTTTTTAGGTTCTGCAATACCCGCCGATATGATTCCCGATGATATTCGTAATATCTGCATTAAAGACGGTTATCAGCTTATGATGGTAAATACAAGCTACGCTACGGCAACCGATGAAGAAAATGCACAGATAGATACGCTGAAGAGTATTGTATTGAAGTATGACCCGAACGGTTATCTGACAGGCGAGGGTGCTATGACTAAGGATCTTGTTGATGTAACGAACCGAGACTTTATAATAACCAATATAATTTCCGTCGCGGCAATATTTATACTTATAGCGATTATCTTCAAGTCAATATCAATACCTGTAATACTTGTTGCGTCGATAGAGATAGCAATATTTATAAACGAGAGTTTTTCGTTTATGTTCGGCGAGACGATACCGTTTATCGCGCCTACAATAATCGGTTGCGTACAGCTCGGCGCAACGGTTGACTATGCTATACTCATAACCTCGAGGTTCCGTGAAGAACTGAGAAAGGGTCTGTCTAAGGATGAAGCCATCAGAAAGGCTGCCAACGAATCCGACCGTTCGATTTTCCAAAGCGCAATGGTATTCTTTGTTGCAACCTTCGGTGTTTATCTGATTTGCGATATAGAGATAGTCAAGAGCATTTGCGGTATGCTTGCACGCGGTGCAATCATAAGTGCGTTTATAATAATCTGTACTTTGCCGCCCATACTTTATATCTGCGAAAAACTTATAAACAAAACTTCGTTTAATTGGCGGACAATGCCGAAAGAAAAATTTAAGAAATCAAAGGCAAAAATAAAAGCCGTCAAGGCTAAGAAATCGGAGGCAGCAAAATGAAAAACACAAATAAAATCAAAAGTATAATCTGTGTTTTACTTGTTTTCTCAATGCTTTGTGTCACCTTTACCGGTTGCTCGTCCAAAAAGGACGACGACACGGTAGCCGAGGTTGATAAAAAGGCCGAGGAAACTATTTACACAAACAGAATCAATAATTATAAAAAAACCGAAACGGTTTACGCTACACTTGATAACTCCGGTGCGGTTCAAAATATATCCGTTACCGATTGGATTCACACCGACACCCCCGAGGTTTACCTCAGAGATGTTACGGACCTTGAAAATGTAACAAATGTTAAGAGTGATACCGAACCCTATTTTAAGGACGGCGGATTGTTCTGGAATATGCCGACTACCGACCTTTATTATCGCGGCACAAGTAATAAGACGCTTCCTGTAAGCATCTCTATTAAATACTATCTTAATGATGAAGAAATAGCCGCCTCCGAGCTTGCCGGCAAGAGCGGTAAGGTAAAGATAGAAATACAGATGACAAACAACATCTTTAAAACCGAAAAAATCAACGGTAAGGATGTTAAGGTTTGCAATCCCGTGCTTGCTGTCGGCGGTATGATTCTTCCCGAAACCAACTTTCAAAACGTAAAAGTGGAAAACGGCATTTCTCAGGGAGACGGTTCAAAGGAAGTAGCTGTGGTGGCCGGCTTCCCCGGAATTAACGAGACGCTTGGCTTAGATTCCAAAACTCTCAAAGACGCTGCTGATATCACATTTAACGATAACTTTACAATTACCGCCGATGTAACGGATTTTGAACTTACAAATATGTATTTTGCGGTTCTTCCTCTTTCGGCAGTAAGTAATAATATGGCTGTTCCTTCAAGCGTTGATGATTTAAAATCAAGCCTTAATCAGCTCAAGGAAATTGAATCCTCGATTAAGTCAATAGATCCCAATAACGTCTTATCGACTCTTATGTCAAATCCCGACAAGCTCGGCGAGCTTGCACAGATGATAAATGATGCAACATCGCTTTATGAGAGTAATAAGCCTCTTATTGATGTTCTTTCCAAGAACCTTACTCCGCAAAATATAGAAACGCTTAAAACTCTTCTCGATTCATCAAGTAATTCCGACCTCCAGAAGATGATAAAACTGCTTTCTGACCCCAATGTACAGCAGTTCTTAAGCCTTCTTCCGTCGGCTTCAGGTGAGTTTAAAGACGCACTTCCGCTTCTTCAGAGTCTATCAAACGATATGCAGGATCCGGAGGTACAGGCCGCAATAGATAATTTGCCTGATACCATGAGTAAGATTTCGGATATCCAGAGCGAACTTGATAGCAACCAGGAGCTTCTTAACAGTCTCAGCACTCTGTTAAATGAAGACAATATGACAAAGATAACAAATCTGATGAATTCCGTCAGCGCGGCTGATTTTGCATCAAAGCTTGAAAAATACGGTGTGCTTACCGATAATTCCGATGAGCTTTTACAGAAAGCCACCAAAATGATTGAATACGGTAACGAATATAAGATTTACTCTTCGGTTGCCGACGGTATAGAGTCAAGCGTAATGTTCGTTATGAAAACACCGAGTATTGAAAAGGCTGCGGAGGTTAATGCTCAGGCAGAAAGCAGCAAACAAAATTGGTTCCAAAAGGTGTTTGGTAAAAACAAGTAAATAATTGCTTTTAAAAACGCGTTGCTCTAAAATGAGCAACGCGTTTTTTTGTGTGAAAATGCACAAACGGAGAGCCGCAAATTTGACGTTTGCAATTTGAAGTTTACTTTTTGACCAATGTGCAATATGAAGAATTAAGCACTTCCGACAAAGATATTTTTTCTGCAAAAAAAGAGTTGACTTTTGCTGTAAGCGGAAGTAAACTATGGGCGTAGGGTAAACGATTACCCGTTATTTATTACAAACTGAGCAAACGATTACATAATTTTTCGGAGGTATTTGAATTGAAAGGGAAAATTTCAATGGTTGAGATTGCCGAAATGTCCGGTGTGTCCATCGCCACCGTTTCGCGCGTTTTAAATCATAACGGCAGATTTTCCTCAGAGACCGAAAGAAAAGTTATGAATATTGTTAATAAGTACGGCTACAAGGTAAATCTTAATGCCAAAGGGCTCAGAACCAATAAAACGCAGAGCATTGGCGTTATTGTCCCCGATATAACAAACGAATTCTTTGCTAAGATTATCCGTTCCATCGAGACGTCTCTGTTGCAAAAAGGCTATACCGTTTTTGTGTGCGACTCTAACGAGGACAGCAGCACAGAGGACAAGCATATTTCTTCGCTTGCCGCTAAAGACGTTGACGGTATAATCTACATCAGTACAAAGAGCGATGTTAAGCAGATATATAAAGATTACAAAATACCGGTAGTTCACATAGACCGTCGTCCTGAGCATGCGGGTACCCTTATAATTTCAGATAATGAGATGGGCGGTTTTTTAGCTACGGAGGCTCTTATAAAGGATGGCTGTAAGGATATATTGATGCTGAGCGACAAAAACTATTATTCTACCACACGAAACAGATATAAAGGTTATGTTGACGCTCACAAAAAGTATTCTTTGCCGCTTAACGAGGGAAATGTTATAAAAACGGATGTCAGTTACACTTCATCTTATGACGCGATAAAAAAAGTCATAGCCGACGGCAAAAAGTTTGACGGAATTTTTTGTAATAACGATATGATGGCACTCGGTGCTTTGCAGGCGCTTAAGGATTCCGGAATATCTGTGCCTGAAAAATGCAAGGTCGTCGGATTTGATGATATTACTCTGTCAGAGATATGCGATCCGCCGATAACCACAATACAGCAGGATACCGATATGTTCGGTAAAAAATCAGTTGAAACTCTTTTAAATCTAATCGAGAATAATGAGACAAAAAACAAAAATGATATTTATGTTATTCCCGTAAAGCTTGTTAAAAGAACAACCGCATAAAAAAACAGCTAACATATGCAAACGGGAAATATTATTTCCCGCATATTTTTGGAAATTGAGTAAACCTTTACCCAATAAAATGTATATACTATTCACATACGGACACAACTAATATGTGAAAATAATAGATTTCAAGGAGGAAAAAATGAGCGCATTAGTTGAGATGAAGGGCGTCGTTAAAAAGTTCCCGGGCGTAACGGCACTTAAAGATATAACATTTGACATACAGCCCGGCGAAGTACATGTGCTGCTCGGTGAAAACGGCGCCGGAAAGTCGACACTTATGAAAATTCTCAGCGGCGTTTATCAGCCCACTGAGGGAGAAATAATTGTCGGAGGAAAAAGCTATAAAAGGCTAACTCCCAAGGATTCCGCCGAAAATGGCATCAGCGTAATTTACCAAGAACTGAGCGTCATAAACGAACTTTCCATTCAGGAAAACCTTTTTGTCGGTAAGTTGCCGATGAAAAAATACGGCCCTGTTAAGGTCGTAGATTATAAGTATATGAATGAGCGTGCAAAAGAGCTGCTCTCGAAGGTAGGATTAAAACGAGACCCCAAAACTCTTGTTGAGGATATAAGTATTTCCGAAAAACAGCAGGTTGAAATAGCCAAGGCTCTTGCCGCCGACAGTAAAGTAATCATAATGGATGAGCCTACTGCGTCTTTGACAAGTGAGGAAGTAAATCATCTGTTTAAGATAGTCCGTCAGCTTAAGGAAGAGGGCAAGGGAATAGTCTTTATTTCTCACAAGCTCGGTGAAATTATTGAAATAGGCGATAGGGTGTCGGTGCTGAAAGACGGAGCTTACGTTGGCACGAGAGACGTAAAAGGTGTTACGGCAGACGATCTTGTTACCATGATGGTAGGAAGAACAATTCAGAATACTTATCAGCATGAGGATGCTCCCGATACCTACGAGAATAAAGAAGTCATTTTTGAGGTTCGTAATTTGTCTCGTAAGGATCAAAAGGTTAAGAATGTCTCGTTTAAACTTCATAAGGGGGAAATCCTCGGATTCTCGGGACTTGTCGGTTCCGGCAGAAGTGAAATGATGAATGCAATATTCGGGTCTGAGCCTCGCTCGGCAGGAGATATATTCATTCACGGCAAACAGGTTAAAATCAATAGTCCTTACAGCGCCATAAAGAACGGTCTTGCAATGGTAACCGAAAATCGTCGTGAGACAGGCTTCTTTTATAACTTTGATATTAAGCAGAATATTTCGATTCTTCCGTTTATCAAGACTTCAAAGGGAAAAGGCACCATAGGTCTTACAAACGATAAATTTGAAAAGGAATGTGCAGAGGAGCAAAAGAAAAACCTAAATATAAAATGCGCTTCAGTTGATCAAAATATAACAGAGCTTTCCGGCGGCAACCAGCAAAAAGTCATACTCGGAAAATGGCTTGCCGCAGATTCTCAAATAATTATTTTTGATGAACCTACAAAGGGAATCGACATTGGTTCTAAAAGCGAGATTTACACTTTGATGCGTAAGCTCGCCGACGAGGGTAAGGGCGTACTTGTTGTATCATCAGAGCTTCCGGAACTTTTGTCGGTGTGTGATACCATAGCGGTTTTCCGTGAGGGTAAGATCGTAAAAACCTTCCCGCATAAAGACGCAACGGAAGAAAAAATAATTATGGCTTCAACTGCCGACCTTAAAGAAAGGACTAATTAAAATGTCACAGTCTAAAACATTAAAAAAAGAAAAATTAACCTTTAACACGATCTGGCAGAAGTACGGCACGTTTGGTATTCTTATAATCCTTCTTGCCATCTTGGCCATACTAAAACCAACATACTTTTTCTCAAGCTCTACGGCACCTCAGATTTTGGCACAGAGCTCGGTAAATATACTTATTGCAATGGGTGAGTTCTTTGCAATTCTTATTGCCGGCATCGATCTTTCAGTAGGATCTGTGGTAGCCCTGACCGGAATGTGTATGGCAAAGTTAATGGTGGCAGGGGTAAACCCGATAGTTGCTGTTCTTCTCGGAATTTTGCTCGGTGCATTCCTCGGTTTCCTTAACGGGTTACTTGTAAATGTTACAGGACTTCATCCGTTTATCATTACGCTTGGCACACAGGCAATTTATCGCGGCGTTACGCTTATAATCTCAAATTCAAGCGCGGTTTACGGTTTCCCGGCAAGTTTTACAAGAGTTATTTCAAAATCTGTTATAGGTATTCCTCTTGTTGCGATAATAGCGGTTATTGTAGCTTTGATCCTTGCGTTTCTCACTAAAAAAACGAAGCTTGGTCGTAATATCTATGCGCTCGGCGGAAACAAAGAATCCGCTTGGTATTCGGGTATAAACGTAAATCTTCATACCCTTATAGTTTTCATTATTTCCGGTATTTGCGCCGGTATAGCCGGTGTGGTTCTTCTCGGTCGTGTAGGCTCGGCAGAGCCAGCAGCGGCAACAGGCTTTGAGACTTATGCAATAGCCGCTTCGATTATCGGCGGAACAAGCTTCTTCGGAGGCAAGGGTAAGATCTTCGGAGTTGTAATGGGCGGTCTTATCATCGGCGTTATCAACTTCGGTATGAATATTCTTTCACTTTCGAGTACGCTTCAGCAGGTTGTAATGGGCGCTCTTATCATCGGCTCCGTTGCTCTTGACCGATTCGTAGCTAACAAAAAATAACCGTGCAGCTTAAAGGAGGTATTTTTATGGAACCTATGTTTAACCCGTCGCTCATGTGTATGGATCTTCTTGATATTAAAAATCAGGCGGAAATATTAAATGAGCGATGTGACCTCTATCACGTCGATATAATGGACGGACATTTTGTGAAAAACATCACTTTGTCTCCGGACTTCGTAAAGGCGTTTTCAACAATCGCCAAAAAGCCTATTGACTGCCATCTTATGGTCACCGATCCCGATGATTATATTGAAGTTTTAGCTGAAAACGGAGCAGGCTATATTTGTCCGCACGCTGAAACTATAAACACCGATGCTTTCCGTATTATGAATAAAATCGAAGCATTAGGATGCAAAAAAGGCGTGGTTTTGAATCCTGCAACCCCGCTTTCATATATCATGGAATATATTGACCGCATAGATAAGCTTACCATTATGACGGTGGATCCCGGATTTGCCGGACAGCCTTTTATAAAAGAAATGCTCGGCAAAATCAGAGAAGCTAAGGAGCTTAAAGAAAAATACGGTTATAAGTTTTTAATCGAGATTGACGGTTCCTGCAATCAGAGGACGTTTAAGGAGCTTTACGAAGCCGGAGCTGAGGTCTTTATTGTAGGCTCGTCCGGACTTTTCTCAAAGGACAAGGACCTTAAAAAGGCTTGGGACATAATGAGAGAAGAATTTCGTACAGCAACAGGAGCATAGTATTAAAAGCAATTTTTAAAGGAGGTGACCGACCATTGGATTTTACAATCGGTATAGATATCGGCGGTACAAACTTTCGCATCGGAATGGTCGGCCGTGACGGTGAAATTATCAACTTCGAAAAAAATTCAAGCAGAATTTTTGACAAAGGCGATGTAATCGAGACCCTGTATCTTAACATTTCGGATTATATGAAAAGATATAACGCGTCAGATTCGATAAAAGCGGTAGCGATTGGATTGCCGTCCATGGTCAGTAAGGATAAAAAGACTGTTATATCCACTCCTAATCTTAAGGGATTTGATAATATTCCGTTCGGAGATACGCTCAGCAAAAAGCTTGGCATACCCGTATATGTTGACCGCGATGTAAATTTTCTTCTTCAAAATGATATTGTTACATTGGGTCTTCCGAAAGATTCTACTGTTCTCGGCTTTTATATCGGAACCGGCTTTGGAAATGCCATTTATTTAAACGGCAGCTTCTACTGCGGACGCAACGGAGCGGCAGGAGAGCTCGGGCACATACCGTTTCCGAATATTGAGGAAAAGTGTACGTGCGGAAATGTCGGGTGCAGCGAAGTAATTTGCTCAGGCAAGTATCTTGAAAAGATTACCGCGGAGCTTTTTCCCGGAACCGATATAAAAAATGTTTTTTTCGAACACGGCGACGATCCGAGAATAATCAAGTATGTTAAAGATCTTGCTATTCCTATAGCTACCGAAGTCAACATACTTGATCCCGATTATATTATAATCGCCGGCGGAGTGGTATATATGAAGAATTTTCCGAAGGACATTTTGATAGATTCGGTACATTTTCATACACGAAAGCCCTACCCCGAAAAAAATCTCAGAATCCTTTTTTCGGAGCATACACAACAGAGCGGAGTTTACGGGAGTGGAGACTTTGCATGGCATCAGCTTAAACAGTAGTTTCAACTGCTGAAAAAATAAGTATAAAAGAGAGAGGAATTTATTATGAAAAGGAAAATTTTAAGTATCGTTATGGCATTGACGGTAGTTATCGGCATTGTTTTCGCTGGTTGCGGAAGTAAGACCGACGACAAGAAAACGACCGACGGTTCGGGCCCTTCTTCCGGAACCGCAGAATACGCAATCATTCTTAAACCGCTTTCTAACGATTTCTGGGCAAATATGAAAGCCGGAATAGAGAAGGAAGCTAAAGAACTCGGCGTAACCGTTGACATTTTCGCCGCGCAATCCGAGGATGATACCGAGGGTCAGCTTAAAATTCTTGAAAACTGCATCTCCAAGGGCTACAAGGCCATAGGTGTTGCACCGATTTCCCCGACTAACCTTATTAACGGTATAGTTGAGGCAAACAAAAAGGGTATTTATGTAATGAATATTGATGAAAAGATTGATATGGATACCCTTAAGAATGCCGGCGGAAGTGTTATAGCTTTTGCTACAACCGATAACGAAAAAGTCGGTGAAAAAGGCGCAAACTATATAATGGAACAGTTAAAGAACGGCGGCGAGGTTGCAATAATCGAAGGTAAGGCAGGCAACGCATCCGGTGAGTACAGAAAGAACGGTGCAACAAATGCATTTACCGCAAACAGCGCATTCAAGCTTGTTGCTTCTCAGCCGGCTGACTGGGACAGACAGAAGGCTCTTGATACTGCCGCTTCAATGATTCAGAAATATCCGAATCTTAAGGCTATATATTGCTGCAACGATACCATGGCTCTCGGTGCTTTACAGGCAGTTAAAAACGCTAACAAGCTCGGTCAGATAATGGTAGTAGGTACAGACGGTGCAGCCGAAGCCATAGACAGCGTAAAAGCAGGCGAGCTTTCAGCAACGGTTGCTCAGGACTCAGCGGGAATCGGTGCTGTTTCACTTAAAACGATGGTTGAGACAGTAAAAGCAGGCAAAGCAATTGATGCTAATGCTACTCCCGAAACTATCCCGGTTGATTCTTATATAGTTACAAAGGATAGCTAAAAAGGTGTTTTCCATCCGTTTATTAGATAAACGAACTCCCTAACTCCCAAGCTCAGACAGCACCGATTTTTCGGTGCTGTCGAGCTGTATAACGGAATATTGAAAGAGGATTTAATATGAAAATAGCAATAGGTAGCGACCATGTAGGATACGAACTTAAAGGCAAGGTTATTGCTCACCTGAAAGAAAAGGGTATAGAGGTAAAGGATTTCGGAACGAACAGCACCGAGCGTACCGATTACCCGATTTACGGTGAGGCTGTGGCAAACGCGGTAGCATCAAAGGAATTTGACAAGGGTATACTTATATGCGGTACAGGTGTTGGTATTTCTCTTGCGGCAAATAAGGTTAACGGTATAAGAGCGGTAGTTTGCAGTGAGCCATATTCGGCACTTCTTTCGAGGCAGCATAACGATACCAATATTTTGGCTTTCGGTGCAAGAGTTGTCGGCCTTGATCTTGCACTTATGATTGTTGACACTTGGCTCTCCGGTGTTTATGAGGGCGGAAGACACGCGCGTCGCGTGCAAATGATATCCGACATTGAAGAAAGACAGAAAAATAAATAAGCTTTTATTTAATTAAACAAAAGGAAGCCGCAGAAACTGTGTTTTGCGACTTCTTTTTTTCTTGAATTAGAGCTTTTTTTCTGATACAATATCAGCGTGTTTTCTACGGAACTGTAATGTTTGCAGCGATTGGTTTTTATTCTGTAAATGGAAAGGCTATGTAAGAATTATGAGTAAAATGTCAGAAGTAATGCCTAAATGGGGCCCTTATTCAAAAAAGTACAGCGGTGTGTCAAGAGTCACAGAGCACGAAACGGAAAAAGGCGTCAGGTTTGATTTTATTTCGCTTCCCGCAGTTTCAAATACCGATGCCAAGGCTCCGAATGTGACTATACCGGTGGGTGTGCATCCTTGGGATGTAAAAAGTGATTATTCTTTTTATTCTTACAGACAGGACCTGGAGTGGAAGGATGTTATTTATTCCGACGTTTCTTTTACAAAACTCAGCGATGAGAGTGTGCTTGTCAGGACAGAGATTTTCAATAATTCAGAGCTTATGCAAAATTGCCTTGTCAATTATTTTTCTTCGCTGCAATTTCCGTTTTTAACATCATACAGAGTTTCTCTTCCCAATAAATCGCTTATGTTTGACGCGCTTGATTACAGTGAGTTCACATATAAAACAAGCCGCCCGTGGGATAACGAAACTATGGATGCCATGCATAAAGGTGAGTTCTTTGATGATCGCTTTACTTCGCACAGAGGGCTCGGAGACCGTGACGACAACCGATATATATTGCCGAAATATCCGCGTCTCGGAGAAGAAAAAGGCGATAAAATCGTATATAAAATAAAAAATGATTTAAACTTTTCAGATGCTGCTTTATATGTCAGATACCGTACCGTTGATAATGAGCCTTCGGCTTTTACCGTGAACGGTGACAACGTTGTGTTTCCGCCTGCACAGGATATGGGTGAAATCACGATACCGATAGGTAATGTGGATAAAGGGGATTATACTCTCGTTCTCGTTTCCGAGGGCGAAGGCGGCATAGAATTTGATTTCTTTGCAATATGCGAAAAAGACGAAACCAATAAAATATTAGTTGAAGCAAAAAAGAATAATTTTGTCCCGGATGTTAAGGTTCGCGACGAAATAAACGGTAAAACCGTTGAGATAAAATACGAGGGCGTTGAAAAGCCCTTTGTTTTAAGAACATTTAATGATGAAACAAGACTTCGCAGCATACCCTCCGGCTGTCTTGAGGATGTACCGACTCCCCGTATATCTCAACCGGATAAAAGCTTTGACAATATGATGGAAACTTTTTCCGGAGAATTCAGTTGGAAACACAGCGACGAGGGATACTATCAGAATACTCTTGTCCACACCTTGTACATAGAGCCGGGGAAAAGTCATACCGAATATGCGGTTATTTCGTATGGCGGTGCAGAATATGAAACGCCGGAAGATTATGAAAAGATCTATTTATCGGCGTCCGGCTCGGTTGAAAAGCTAAGCTATAATGACAGCGGGAAAAAATATGAGTTTTCAAACCGCCTTTTGCGAGCTGCAATGTTCCAAAACACCGTGTATCCGCTTTATCATCACGGAGAATATGTTATACATCACACTCCCGGCAAGAGGTGGGATTCCTTTTATACATGGGATTCGGGCTTTATAGGGCTTGATATGCTTGAATTTTCACCGAAAATAGCGGATTATATCCTCGATTTGTATTTGAGCGATAAGAATAATAAGGACTATGCGTTTTTGCTGCATGGTTCTCCTGTGCCCGTCCATCTTTATCAATATTATGAAATGCTCCAAAAAACATCTGATAAATCCGAGCTGTATGATTATTACGACCGAGCAAAGATGTTTTATGATTTCCTTGCGGGAAAAATAAACGGTTCAACCACCGCTAAATTTAAGAGCGGTCTTACAACCACATTTGAGTATTTTTACAATTGTTCCGGAATGGACGATCTTCCGCCTCAAGTTCTGATGTACAAAAATAATTTGCAGCTTAAAACCGCACCGTGTATTTCTTCTTCTCAGGTTATAAGAACGGCAAAGCTTCTCTCTGTGATAGCCGAGCATCTCGGTAAATCCGAAGATGTAAAAGCCTATTCGGAAGATATAAAGAGAATATCAAATGGGCTTCAGAAATATGCGTGGGATGATGAGGCTGGGTATTACTCATATGTAATTCACGATGAAAACGGTGAAGCAAAAGAACAACTGCGCTCTGTTTCGGGCGAAAATATGAATAAGACTATGGACGGTATATATCCTCTTATAGCCGGAATAACTACGGACGAGCAGACTGGTAGAATTCTGTCTCATTTGGAAAGCGAAGATGAGATGATGAGCAAGGTTGGTATAAGTGCCGTTAATATGAAGGCCGGCTATTATGCCACTAACGGCTATTGGAACGGCAACGTATGGTTTTCGCATCAATGGTTTGTTTGGAAAACCATGTTAGATATAGGTGAGGCTGATTTTGCATATAAAATAGCCAAGGTCGCGCTCGATTCGTGGAAGCGTGAGGTGGAGTATTCATACTATACTTTTGAAATGCTTTCGATAACTACGGGCAGAGGAGGATGGTTTCATAATTTCGGAGGCCTTTCCGCTCCCGTGAACATTTGGGCTTCTGCATACTTTAAGGCGGGCACGTTTAATCTCGGCTTTGACAGCTTTTGTGAAAATTACAGCTTCGAAAACGATTTCACTCATTTTTCCGCTGACGTTTCGCATTATAACGGTAAAGACAGCATAATGCTTGTTGTTATGAATGACAAAAATAATTATGTCGTAACAGTTGACGGAGAAAAAGCCGTTTTTAACGAGCGGAGCAAAGGAACATTTGAAATAAAATTACCCTCTGATAAAAAACGTGTAAAAATTGAAATTCAGCTTGTGTAATCCTCCACAAGCTTTTGTGCTTCTTCATCGGAATAAGCCGTAACACCTACTATTATAAGCTCCCTGTCGCTTTGCGGCAGGGAATTTGTATTTACGTCAAAGATTTCCACCGGCATAGAGTATCCGCGTTTAAATAAAGCTATTTTACCGTTATAGTCGGTTATGGTGTAAAGTGCTGCAACGGTAGTTTCTTCACTTTCCGTAAAGCTGCTTTTCTTTTTAGGAGATTTTAAAATTATAACTGTTACGGCACCTAATAAAGTCAGAGCAGCCACCGATGCGGCGATACATTTAAGTAAGGCTTTTTTCATTTTATTCACTTCCGTATATTATTTTTGACAAGAATAGGAAAAATATAATATTTTTTCAAAATTATGATGAAATAATCAACGGTTTGTGTTACAATAAACTAGTATAGTTATATCGTATCCGATCTTTTAAACGGAGGACTTTAAAATATGACTCAAAAGCGACGCGCAGTCACAAAGAGAGTACCTAAAAACAGAAAAAAACGCAGTAAGGGCGCAACGGTTTTGTTGTCGGTTCTTTTTACCGTTTTGCTTACCGCGGTTATTGTATGCTTATATCTTCTTGTGTTTATGGTGTCTTACGTAAACGGCGACAGTAAGATAAATCTTGAGGAATATAAAGAGAATCAAGATCAAACAACAATTATATATGCGTATGACACCAACAACGAAGTCACCGAGCTTTCGCGCCTTCACGGTGAACAAAACCGAGTTTGGGTAACATACAGCGAAAATCCGGATGAAAGCGTTATACCGCAAAATCTTGCGAATGCGTATATTGCACTTGAGGATAAGCGTTTTTACGATCACGGCGGTGTCGACTGGTTCAGAACATTATCTTCAGCGGTTAAATACCACTTCAAGCAGGGCGGTTCGACCCTTACTCAACAGCTTATTAAAAATCTTACGGGAGAAAACGGCAAAACCGTAAATCGTAAATTTTATGAAATACTGTCTGCGCTGAACCTTGAGAAAAATGCCTCTAAGCAGACAATACTTGAGGCGTATATGAATACGGTCTATATGAGCCACGGCTGTTATGGCGTACAGACCGCCTCCGAAAAGTATTTCGGAAAAAATGTGCAGGACCTTAATCTTGCGGAGTGTGCGTCTTTGGCGGCAATAACTCAATCTCCGTCAAAATATGATCCGCTTATTCATCCCGAAGAAAACAAAAAACGTCAAAAGGTCTGTCTTGACAATATGCTTAAGCAGGGCAAAATAACAGAAGACCAGTATAATGAAGCGATAAATTACACAATGGTGTTCACGAACAGTGAGGGCTATGTGCCGAGCGAAAACCTTACAAGCGCTCAGCAGCAGACCACTACCACCATTCAGAGCTACTATGTCGATTACGTTATTCAAAAAGTAATCTCAGACCTTATGGATAAATACGGCTATACAAAGCCGCAGGCGTCTACGCTCATTTATTCGGGCGGACTTCGCATCTACTCTGCTGTGGATATGAATGTTCAGAATATTCTCGAAAACGTATATGTAAACAGAATATCATTCCCGTCCTATAATAAAAATGTTCCCGACGCTCAGTCGGCTATGACAATTATGGATTACAGCGGCAGAGTGCTCGGTATGATAGGCGGAGCTGGAGAAAAGACCGAAAACCGCGGACTTAACCGTGCGGCAAATTCGTATAGGCAGCCCGGTTCATCAATAAAGCCCCTCTCTGTTTACACACCGGCAATAGAGGAAAAATATGCTTATTGGAGCACAAGAGTTAAGAACTATGGTATTCCTCACTATTACAGCGACGGCGGAGTGGGTCCCGTCAACTACGGTAATGACCCCGGTTCTCCCGATTCGTATGTAAACGTACAAAAAGCTATTTGCAAGTCTTACAATACAGTACCGGCGCAGCTTCTTAAAAAGATGGGTTATGAATTGAGCTTTAAGTATGCCAACGGCAAATTCAGACTCGATCATCTCTATGATGTTGATAAGAACGCCTCGTCGCTTGCCGTAGGCGGTACAAGTAAGGGAGTATCAACTCTTCAGATGGCAGCCGCATATGCCACCTTCGGAAACGGCGGTAAATATTACGACCCGTACTGTTACTATAAGGTCACGAATTCAAGCGGTACTATGGTATACCTTCAACACGACGAGACCGATGGCGATCAGATTATGTCTCAGGATACTGCGGATATTATGAATGAGCTTCTGCAAACCGTTGTTACCGATACGGCAGGTGAAGCTACCGCGCGCAATTACGGCCTTAACAATATGAAACTGTTTGCGAAAACCGGTACCACAACCGAGGATAAGGATCGTTGGTTCTGCGGAGGTTCCCCGTATTATGTAGCTGCAGTTTGGTATGGCTGCGATACTCCTAAGCAGCTTTCGAATTATGTTTCGGGCAATCCGGCGGGTAAAATATTCGATGAGGTTTTGAACAGAGTTCATAAAGGACTCGCTTCTAAAGATTTTACAAAATTCTCATCTATTGTTGAGCAAAAAGAGTATTGTACAAAGACGGGCTTGCTTGCGGGCAGCGGATGTTCGAGTCGCGCAACCGGTTGGTTCTCAAAGAGCAATATGCCGGGCTATTGTACATCTTGCTCCGGCGGCGGAAGTAAGGATGGTAAGATCGAGGGAGAGACCAAAAAGACAACCGACGGCAGCACTAAGCCGGCAGAAACAACAAAGGCGGCTGCTGAGACGACAAAAGCTCCCGAGGCCACAAACGCCGCAGAGGCTACCAAAGCTCAATAATCAAAGGAGTTTTTATGGGCAATTTGTTGTTTAAAAATGCACACGTTATAGACCCTTCACAAAAGCTTGATACTGTCGGCGACGTTCTTGTCGTCGACGGTAAGATTGCCGATTTTGGCAAGGCTTTAAGCTGCTCTGCCGATAATATCATTGATGCTTCGGGGCTTGTTTTGGCACCGGGGCTTATTGATTTACACGTGCATTTGCGTGATCCGGGTCTTGAATATAAAGAGGATATAATTTCCGGATGCCGTGCGGCGGCGGCCGGCGGCGTGACAACGGTTTGCGCCATGCCTAATACAAAACCGGTATGCGATAACGTAGAGACGGTAAAATATATACTTGAAAAAGCGGCTAATGCCGATGCTCACGTTCTTCCAATAGGTGCCGTTTCCGTCGGCGAAAACGGTGAAAAGCTCACCGATATGCAGGCTTTAAAAGAAGCCGGTTGCTGTGCTTTTTCGGATGACGGCGTTCCGGTTAAAACCGCAGAGCTTATGCGTGAAGCACTCAAAGAGGCAGCAAGACTCGATATGCCTGTTTTTGCCCATTGCGAAGAAAAAACAATTTCACGCGACGGCATTGTGAATGAATGCGATGTTGCAAAAGACCTTAATATGCCTCAGATACCTGTTTCGGCAGAAGACGTGGGAACTGCGCGCGAGACAGCCCTTTTAATGTCAGCCCCCAAAAATGCACGGTTGCATATTTGTCACGTCAGTACGGGCAATTCAGCACTTCTTATAGCCTCTGCAAAGAGAAACGGATTTAATGTAACTGCTGAAACTTGTCCGCATTATTTTATATTTAACGATGAAAAGCTTTTGTTAAAGGATGCGGATTATCGAATGAATCCGCCGCTTCGCAGTGCCGTGGACCAGTTTTCCGTTCTCTACTCGCTTATTGACGGCGTAATAGATGTAATTGCAACCGACCACGCACCTCATTCACCGGAAGAAAAGGCAGATTTTTATAAAGCTCCCAACGGCGTTATAGGTATGGAGACATCTTTTTCCGCTTCATATACCGCGCTTGTTGCATCGGGACTTATCAGCCTTTATGAGCTTATTGATAAAATGTCGTGTAAACCGGCCGAGATTTTAAACAGACCGATAGGCACGTTAAAAAAGGGAAGTGCTGCGGACATTATTTTGATAGATGAAAGTGAAAAATTTACAGTAGACATAAATAAGCTTCACGGTAAATCCAAAAACTGCATCTTTAAAAACCGTGAGCTTCAAGGCAAGGTAAAAATGACCGTTCTCAGCGGCAGAATAGTATATAATGATTTAGGAGATTGACAAATGGCTTTTGACAGACTTATCCGTGCAATTGACGAAAAGAAAAATCCTACTGTGGCAGGGCTTGACCCGAAGCTTGACTACGTTCCCGAGTTTATAAAAAAAGACTCGCGTGAGAAATACGGAGATACGCTTGAGGCTGCGGCAGATGCGCTTTTGACATTTAACAAAGGGCTTATAGATTCTCTTTGCGATATTGTGGCGGCCGTAAAGCCGCAATGCGCCTATTATGAAATGTACGGGTGGCAAGGAGTAAAAGCACTTTATGACACAATAGCTTACGCAAAAGAAAAAGGTCTGTTTGTAATAACCGACGGTAAAAGAAATGATATCGGCACTACCATGGAGGCGTATGCCGCCGCACATATCGGTAAAACAGAGGCTTTCGGTAAAACCTTTGAAAGCTTTTCCGCCGATGCCCTCACGGTTAACGGTTATCTCGGAAGCGACGGTATAAATCCTCTTTTAAATATTTGCAAGGAAGAGGACAAAGGCATTTTTGTGCTTGTGAAAACTTCTAATCCATCCTCCGGTGAGCTTCAGGACAGATTGCTCGGCGACAAAACCGTCTACGAAACTATGGGTGAAATGTGCGAGAACTGGGGCAAGGATTCTATAACGGATTACGGATACTCATGTGTCGGTGCGGTCGTCGGAGCAACTTATCCGAAACAGCTTTCAAGTCTTCGCAAAGAAATGCCGCACACATTTTTCCTTGTACCGGGTTACGGTGCACAGGGCGGAGCCGCCAAAGATATTGCAGGTGCGTTTGATGAGAACGGACGCGGAGCCGTAATAAATTCCTCAAGAGGTATAATGTGCGCATACAAAAAAGGCGGCTTCGATGAAAAAGATTATGCCGTTGCCGCACGTAAAGAAGCTATCAGAATGAGGGACGAAATCAATTCCGTTTTATAAAGGGTGATTTATATGAAAAATAAAAAGGCTTACCTTGTTTTGGCTGACGGAACCGTATTTAACGGAATTTCTATGGGTAAAGAGGGAACAGCTTTAGGGGAAGTTGTTTTCAATACGTGTACGGCTTCTTACGGAGAACTGCTTTCAGACCCGACATATTACGGTCAGATAGTGGCGCAAACCTATCCTCTTGTAGGCAACAGAGGCGTAGAAAAAAGAGAAAACGGTTCAAAAATAATGGCAAGCGGCTATGTTGTGCGTGAATGGTGCGACACCGGCGATCTCGGCGAAGAAACGCTTGACAGCTATTTAAAAGAGTGCGGCATAGTAGGAATCAGCGGTATTGATACACGCCGTCTTACGCGCGCCGTCCGCGACAAAGGCTATATGAAGGGCGCTATAACAGACAATCTCAATGATTTCGACGTGCTTATTAAAAATATCAAGAATTATACAATTTCCGGGGCGGTTGAGGCTGTTACCGTAAAAGAGCCGCAGAAATTCACGGCGGAAAATCCGAAATGCAATGTTGCGGTGATTGATTACGGTTCGCCGCGCAGAACTCTTGACGGATTTTTGTCACGAGGCTGTAGTTTGACCGTCGTCCCGGCTGACTTTACGGCTGAGCAGTTAAAGAACATTTCACCGGACGGTATTTTCCTTTCCGACGGTCCTGCCGATCCTGACGATAACCCAAAGCTTATAGAAAATATCAAGGAGTTTAAAAAACTCGGTGTTCCGATGTTCGGAATAGGTCTCGGCCATCAGATTCTGGCTCTTTCGGAAGACTTTAAAATTGAAAAAATGCCGCAGGGGCACCGCGGTTCAAATCAGCCTGTAGTTATAAAATCTACCGGAAAGCTTATGGTTACAGAGCAGAATCACGGCTATTCGGTTGAAGTTTCGAGCATCAGTGCCGATAAAGCCGATATTACAATGATAAATGTCAACGACGGCTCCTGTGAGGGACTTGAGTACAAAAATTTCAACGGTTTCGGGGTTCAGTTTACACCGGACAGCGACCGCGACAGCAGTACATCTTGGATATTTGACCGCTTTGTTGATATGATGGGGGAATGAGTTATGACAGAAAATAAATATTCAAAAATACTTGTTCTCGGAGCTGGCCCTGTGGTTATAGGCTCTTCCTCTGAATATGATTATTCGGCTGTATCTGTTTGCAGAGCGTTGAAGGAAGAGGGCATTTCAGTAGTTTCGGTAAACTCAAATCCGGATACAATAATGACAGATAAAAATGTTGCGGATACAGTTTATATTGAGCCATTAAACGGCGAAACAGTAAAGAAAATAATTGAAAAAGAAATTCCCGATGCCATTATCGGCACCACGGGAGGAGAAGCGGGGCTCGAAATTTGCCTTGAGCTTTTACAAAACGGTTATCTTGATGAGCACGGTACCAAGCTTCTCGGAATTAAGCCGGAAACCATAAAGGCAATAAGAAACGAGCAAGCTCTTCGAGATACTCTTGAAAATGTGGGCGAACCGTATGTATCCGCAAAGGTGTTGCCGACAGACGCGGAATGTGTGACATTCGCCGGTGAAATCGGTTTTCCCGTACTTATAAGTCCGGCATTCACGCCTGATTTTTCAGAGCCGATACGTTGCGAAAATGCAAATGATATTTTGTCAGGCTTCGGCAGTTGTGCCGAGCGGTCTCTCGTAAACGAGGTATACGTAAGAAAATGCGTCGATGATTATAAAGAAGTGGAATTTGTCGCAATGCGCGATTCTTTCGGCAACTGCATAAGCGTAAGCAGTACCGAAAATATTGACAGCGTCGGCATTCATTCCGGCGACAGTATTGTTGTTATTCCTGCGCAGACTCTTACAGACAGCGAAACCGTAAGGCTTCGCAGAGCCGCAAGAAAAATAGCCGATTATTTAAATATTGAAGGAAGCTGCAATGTCCGTTTTGCAATAAATTCAGATGGCAGCGAGTATATGGTTTTGGCAGTTGAGCCACAGCTTAACCGTACTACCGCTCTTGTTTCAAAGGCTACGGGTTATCCCATAGCGCAGGTCTCTGCCAAAATTGCTCTCGGATATAAGCTTTACGAAATCAAAAACGATATAACAGGCGTTACCACAGCGGCAAATGAACCTGCCATTGATTATTGTGCCGTAAAGGTTCCGAGATGGTCTTTTGAAAACTTCGATGCCGCCACTAGAAAGCTCGGCGGAACTATGCAGGCTACGGGTGAGGCACTCGCAATCGGCACTTCGTTTGAGTTGGCTCTTATGAAAGCGATACGCTCGATGAATCCGCGTACCGAATCCGTATCAATGCCCAAAATGAAGCAAAAAACCGACAATGAGATAAAGGCGCTGCTGTTAGGCTCCGATGATGAGCGAATTTTTGCTGTTTACGAAGCTATAAGACGCGGATTTGATCTTGCTGAAATACAGTCTCTTACAAGAATAGATATTTATTATCTAACTAAGCTCAAGAATATAGCCGATACAGAAACATCTCTCGGTAACGGCTTTTCGGATGATTTGTATTTCCGTGCAAAAACTCTCGGTTTTCTCAACAGTACAATTGAAAAAATAACCGGTGAGGAGATTTCGGCACCCATAGCTGCAGGATATAACACCGTAGACACTTGCGCAGCCGAATTTGACGTTAAAAAGCCCTATTTCTATTCTTCGTTTGACGAGGATAACGAAGCCGCAATGTTCGGAAAAGCGCACCCGACATCGAAAAAGAAAATCCTTGTAGTGGGTTCCGGCCCTACATCCATAGGTCTTGGAACAGACCGCGATTATGCGGTGGTAAACTGTATAAATACACTTAAGGACTTCGGTTACTCCACTATTTTGCTTAATAATAATCCTGCGGCTGTTTCCACAGATCCGGGAGTTGCCGATACACTTTATCTTGACCCCATTACAGACGAAGATGTCAGAAATGTTGTGCTCACCGAAAAACCGTACGGAGCTGTTTTGCCGTTCGGCGGTGGTAACGCCGTCAGAAAAGCCGAAATGCTTCGTTCATTAGGCGTTAAGGTTTTCGGTTCGGATGACGAGGCTCACCGCAGACTGAAAAACAAAATCGAGTTATTTGATATCCTTGATGATCTCGGTATACGTCACACAAATAAACGACACGTTATGATTGGTAAGGGTGCCGAGGTGGAGGTCCTGTCCGATGGCAGCGATATACTGGTTCCGGGAATTTGCGAGCATATTGAAAAGGCCTGTGTAAATCCCGGCGACACTACTACGGTTTTTCCGTCGATAACGCTTACCTCATCGGATAAAGCAAAGATATACGAATATACCGAAAAGCTTTGCAAAGAACTTAAAATTAAAGGGCTTATAAATATCCAGTTTGTTATATATGATAACGAAGTTTATGTTTCGTCGGCAAGCGTCGTGGCAACGCGAAACGTGCCGTTTATGACTAAGGCATCGGGGTTGCCGATAGTTGCCATGGCTACGCGGCTTATGCTCGGCGAGACGCTCGGTGATATCGGTATGGGATGCGGTATTTTACCGGAGCCTACAAGGTATTTTGTCAGAGTACCGGTATTCAGCTTTGAAAAACTTCAGGGTACCGATGTTCAGATAGGCGATACCGAAAAGTCAACGGGTGAAGTTATGGGCATAGCAGATACATTTGACGAAGCTCTTTTGAAGGGTTTGATAGCTTCGGGAATGCGTATAAAGCGCACAGGCGGAGTGCTTGTATCCGTTGCCGATACCGATAAGAGGGACAGCGTTATGCTTGCCGGTGAATTTTTAAAACAGGGCTTTAAAATTTATGCTACTTCAAATACTGCTAAGCTTTTAAATTCAAACCATGTTGCGGCAAATTCCGTGCGTAAAATACATGAGGGCGAGCCGAATACAATGTCGCTTATTAAGAATAATAAATTATCATATGTTGTTTCAACTGCGGAGCAGGGGCCTAAGGTGAATGAGGACGACATTCGCATACGTCGTACCGCTCTTTTGCGCCGTATTCCGGTTCTTCCGTCGGTTGATACTGCCTTTGCATTTGCAAAGTGCCTCGAAAATAACAATATTCTTGAAGAAATAAAGGTTTGCAAGCTATAATTATAGGTGAATGATTTATGTTTCAAAAATCGTATAAAATCCTGTCGACCGAAAAACTGAATAATACAACTTTCAGCTTTGTTATTTCCTGCCCGGAGCTTGCCGAAGAAAGCTGGTGCGGAAGATTTGTAAATGTCCTATGCGGAGAAAAGACTCTGCGCCGCCCGATTTCAATTTCTGAAATTGACAAGCAAAACGGTACAATAACAATCGTATTTGAAGTCCGCGGAGACGGAACAAAATGGATGTCGGAGAGAAAAGCAGGGGACGAGCTTGATATTTTAGGACCTCTCGGCAACGGATTTTTCCCCGATAAAACAAAACGCGGAATTTTTATCGGAGGAGGTATAGGCTGCCCCCCTATGCTCGGTGCTGCGAAAGAATACGGCAGCGATGCAGAGGTGATTCTCGGTTTCAGAAGCCAAGAAAATGCAATACTTACAGATAAGTTTAAGTCTGTCGCTAAGCGGGTGGAAATCACAACAAACGACGGTACCCTCGGCGCAAAGGGCTTTGTTACCGATGTGCTTAAAAATATGGTTCAAAACGGCGAAAATGCCGTAGTTTATGCCTGCGGACCCACACCAATGTTAAAAAGCGTTGCCGCGCTCTGTAAGGAAAAAAATATTAAGTGCTATGTTTCGCTGGAGCAGCGTATGGCGTGCGGAATAGGTGCTTGCCTTTGCTGTGCACAAAAGACTCGCGATGAAGACGGCGAGCATATGAAACATGTTTGTAAAAACGGACCCGTTTTTGATTCCGAGGAGGTCGTATTCTGATGGCTGATTTAGGTGTTAATATAGCCGGAGTTCATTTTAAAAACCCCGTAATTACAGCGAGCGGAACTTTCGGATTTGGGCAGGAATATGCCCGTCTTTATGATATTTCGCGTCTCGGAGGTATTTCTTGCAAGGGGACTACGCTGAAAGAACGCCCGGGAAATCCTGTTCCGCGAGTTTGTGAAACGCCGTCAGGTATACTCAACTGCGTCGGACTTCAAAATCCGGGTGTTGACGCGTTTGTAAAAGATGACTTGCCTTTTTTGGAAAAGTCAGGTACCGTTATAATCGCTAACATTGCAGGAAGCGCAGAAGAAGATTACGTTGAAACCGTATCAAGGCTTAACGGTACGAGTGTGGATATGATTGAGCTTAATATTTCGTGTCCTAATGTTAAAGAGGGCGGAGCTTCTTTCGGAACAAGTGCCGCGAGCGTCGAAAAGATAACGTCGGCTGTCAAAAAAGTAACCGAAAAGCCGCTTATGGTAAAACTTACGCCTAACGTAACCGACATAACTGAAATGGCTATTGCCGCAGAGAGTGCCGGTGCAGATGCCGTTTCTCTTATAAATACGCTTACCGGAATGATTATTGATATAAACACAAAAAGACCGCTTCTTCGCAATAATACGGGCGGGATGTCAGGTGCGGCGGTTTTTCCCGTGGCACTTCGTATGGTTTGGCAAACTGCATCCAAGGTTAAAATTCCCGTTGTCGGTCTCGGAGGTATAACAAAGTGGGAGGACGCCGTACAGATGCTTTTAGCCGGAGCAAGTGCGGTTCAGGTCGGTACCGCAAGCTTTACAGACGCATTCGCACCGCTTAAAATTATAGGCGGTATAAACAATTATCTCGACAAAAACGGTTATAAGAGTGTGTCCGAGATAGTCGGAAAGGTTGAACCATGGTAATACTTTCGGTTGATTACGGCGATGTCAGAACCGGAATTGCCGTTTGCGATAAATTCGGTATGTTGGCGTCACCCGTTAAGGTTATTGTCGAGCGCGACAGCGGCGCGTTGGCAGATGAGATAACTGAAATAGCCACAGAAAAGAAGGCTGAAAAAATAGTGTTGGGGCTTCCGAAAAATATGGACGGTTCAGAGGGATTTCGTGCCGAGGCTTGTCGGCAACTGGCAGAGCTTATTTCAGAAAGGATTAATCTTCCGATAGATTTTGAAGACGAGAGATTGACTACCGTTTCGGCGCATAATGCGCTGAACGCCACAAATACCCGTGGTAAAAAGCGTAAGGCGGTTGTTGACGCTGTTTCTGCAGTTATAATTCTTGAAGATTACTTGAGAAAAACGAAAAATCAAAAATAAAATCAAAAGCAGCCTGTATATCATATGACATACGGGCTGCTTTTGGCAAAAGAACAAAATTAAATTGTTTAAACACAATAGAAATTTGTATCCCATCCGGGAATGTACGGATGATGTCTGAAGTATATTTTATATTCGGGATTTACCTCGAGTATTTTTTCGGGCAAAATAAATATATCTTCGATTCTGTGGTATGCCGCAATGTTGAGTTTGGGCTTCGACCTTTTTAGCGTAATTTCGGCTCCGTCAAGCATTTCGCTTTCCGCTCCTTCGATATCCGCTTTTATATATGTAATACTTTCACTCTTTGAAATTTCATCAACCGAAACAGTATCTGTCTTTGCTTGTGCGGCATTTAAAAGATATGAATTTCTGCCGCCTTTTCCCGCAAAACCCATAGTCGATTCTCCGCTCCAAATGCCCTTGTTCACAAGAGTTATATTGCTCATACTTTTTGTGTATTCCATAAGCTTTTTAAAATTTCGCGGAGCAGGTTCGACAGCTGTTATACTGCCGTATTCGTTGCCGGAGAAATGCAAAAATTCCTTTATTGTGTCGCCGTTATAAGCACCGAGATCAAGGTAATTTTCGTTTTTGCCGAGCCTTAATATATCGCTAAACACTTCTTTTTTATCGCTCTCGCAGGATAAAAGTGTGTCTAAGCCTCCGCTGTATTCAAAATTGACAAACTTAAAAAACACACCTTTGGATTTTTCGTCTGCAAGCAGCGAATAAATGTTACAGATGCGGCTTTTGTTGCGTTCAAAAAATTCTCTGTTTGCTATGCCGTTTCCGTAAACCGACACGCTCGGTACAAAAGTTTTGTGTTTTGCTGCAACGCTTTTAATGTTATCGGTGACCGATTTAAGCTGAGAACCGAAGCATATTACACAGTAAAAATCGCCGAATTCATTTTCACAGTCAGAGAGACTTTTAACTTTAAATCCGCGGAAGCTTCTGTCCCTGACAAAGCCGTCACTTGCCATAACGGCAGATATTTTTATACCCAGTCTTTCAAATTCGTCAAATATTTTATCGGCGCCGTTTCCGGTTCCGTAGCAAACTATCGGAAGGTCAGCGTCTTTTAATTTTTCCCATACAGAAGGAGATTTCAGCATTTTATCAAGCATTATAACCACTCTTTTTATTTCTGCAAAAGTTCGGTATTAATTGTAACATATAACGTGAGTTTTCACAAATGTTGTTATTTACTTTGATAAAAAAAGATATTATAATATGAGTGATGAATTCTAAGGAGGTATTATTATGAACGATATTAACTCTCTTTATAAATTATGGTGCGAAAAAGCCGTGAATGATAAAGACCTTATTCCGGAGCTTAAATCAGTTGAGGGAAATCAGGATGAGATTCTCGACAGATTTTATAAAAATCTTGAATTCGGTACGGCAGGTCTGCGCGGAGTTATAGGAGCCGGTACAAACAGAATGAATGTTTATACCGTTAATCAGGCAACACAGGGTCTCTCGGATTATCTTAACAGCGAGTTTAAAGAGCCGAGCGTTGCCATTGCCTATGATTCGCGTATAAAATCGGATGTATTTGCACGTTCCGCGGCTTCGGTGCTTGCCGCTAACGGTATTAAGGTATATATCTATCGTGAACTTGTACCTACTCCGATGCTGTCATATGCGGTTCGCAAGCTTCATTGCAGCTCGGGCATAATCATAACCGCAAGTCATAATCCCTCAAAGTACAACGGCTATAAGTGCTACGACCCAAACGGCTATCAGATGACCGATGCAGCCGCCGCCAAAACCTATGAGTTTATAAGCCGTGTTGATATGTTCTCGGGCGTTAAAACCGCCGACTTCGAAGAATGCGTCAAGAGCGGAAAAATTGAATATATCAGCGATGAGGTTTATGAGTCGTTCTTTACCGAAGTGCTGAAAGCAAGAGTCAATCCCGGCATATGTGAAAAAGCGGGACTCTCGGTAATTTATACTCCGCTTAACGGCACCGGAAACAAACCTGTCCGCAAAATTCTTAAAATGATAGGCGTAGAGGATGTAACCGTTGTTCCTGAACAGGAATTGCCCGACGGAAACTTCCCGACCTGCCCGTATCCCAATCCCGAAATCAAACAGGCCTTTGAGTGTGCAATAAACCTTTCAAAAACAAAAAAGGCAGACCTTCTTGTTGCAACCGATCCCGATTGCGACAGACTCGGCATTGCTGTGCTTGACGACGGCGAATATAAGCTTATGACCGGTAACGAAGTGGGAGCAATGTTTACAGAATATTTGCTTGAAACTCTTACTGAGCAAAATAAACTTCCGAAAGCTCCTGTTGTTGTTAAAACAATAGTTACTTCTCCGCTTATCTCGGCCATTGCTGCTGCCCACGGCGCAACTACGGCAAACTTGCTTACCGGATTTAAATATATAGGAGAGCTTGTTACAAAGCTTGAAAGTAAAAATGAGGCTGACCGTTTTGTAGTCGGTATGGAAGAATCCTACGGCTATCTCCGCGGCTCACATGCAAGAGATAAGGATGCCGTTGTAGCTTCGATGCTTGTTTGTGAAATGGCGTCATACTATAAGCTTAAAGGTATGAGTCTTTATGACTTTATGCAGAGCATATACAAGAAGTACGGCCTTTATCTTAATACTCTTCTCAATTTCGGCTTTGAAGGTGCCGCGGGAATGAAAAAGATGGCTGAAATGATGGATTCACTTCGCGCTGACGGCCTTAAAAATATAGCGGGTATGGATGTCGTAACATCTTCGGATTATGAGGCAAGCATCGAGACAAATCTTAAAACAGGCGAGAAGGCTAAGATTACTCTGCCGAAATCAAATGTGCTTGCATACACCCTTGAGGGTGGCAACAGCGTAATAGTTCGCCCGTCGGGAACAGAACCGAAGATAAAGATTTATATTACGGCAGTAGGCAACACGCGCGATGAGGCTAAGACTGTTACCGATAAGATAAGCGACGATATGGAAAAAATACTCGGTATTAAGAATTAAAGGAAGATTCTGAAAATGATGCAAAAGAAATGGGCTGTTCGTGTTATAGCCATAGTATTGGCTGTGCTTATGGTGGCAACAACACTTACGGTTTTGCTTAATGTTTTTTACTTTAAATAATTGAAATAACACGTCGCATTTGTCGCGGCGTGTTATTTTATATGTAAAATTTGTCATTATTGCTCGCGTTGTGTAATGTACACAAAAAGTGTGGTTGACAAATGCTTAAAATATGCTATAATAATTAAGCTTGCAGTTTTATTAGCAATGTTTAGCCAAGGGGTGTGCCTGTTTTGACTGATAATGATGATCTTCTGAGGTTGGTCAAGCTGGCATCTTCGGGCGATAATGAAGCTTTATCTCTGCTTGTATCAAAAATGATTCCCGATGTGCGTCGTGAGGCTTCTAAGTTTTCCGGAGCTGTCGGCGTCGATTCCGACGATCTTTTTCAGGAGGGTATGATAGGGCTCTTGTCTGCCGCGCGTTCCTATAAAACTGATTGTGGCGCGTCATTCAGAACTTATGCCTCGGTTTGCATACGTAACAGAATCATTTCGGCTGTAAAAAAAGCGTCAGGCGGCAAAAGTGTGCGTCGTGACCTTTTGGTTCCTTTGGAAACAGAGCTTTTATCTGTGCCGGAGCTTTCTTATGATGACGGTCTTGTTGTTAAAGAGGAATGTGACAGGCTTTTTGGCTTTATCGAAACACAGCTTTCCGAAAGAGAACGCAGCATTTTAAAATTATTCCTTAGCGGGTTAAGCTATGGCGAAATAGCCCAAAAACTCGGTTCTTCATCCAAATCCGTTGACAATGCGCTTCAAAGGGTTAGGCGAAAGCTGAAGAAGTATAACTAAGGCGGTAATTAATACTTCATCAAAAGCCCTTTTCTCATTAGGAGAGCATTTTTGCGGCGGTGCAATTCCGCTTAGGGTAAAAATAATTTTTTTCAAGCGAGGTAGCAAAATGTACGAAGACAAAACCCTTATTTGTAAGGAATGCGGTAAAGAGTTCGTTTTTACAGCAGGTGAGCAGGAGTTCTATGCTGAAAAAGGCTTTGTAAACGAGCCCCAGAGATGCAAGGCTTGCCGCGATGCAAGAAAGAACGCTGCTAAAGGCGATAGACAGATGTACACAGCAACTTGTGCACGCTGTGGCGGCGAGGCAAAGGTTCCTTTCCAGCCCAAAGATGATCGTCCTGTTTATTGTAGCGAGTGCTTTGCAAAGATGAAAGAAGAGCAGGCATAATTTTAACATAAATTAAATATATATGTTTCGCTGAGTCTGTTCGTTAATTCGGGCAGACTTCTTCTTTTTGTATTTTTTGAAAAATTTATGCTATTATAAATGTGGTGATATAATGAAAAAGACTGTTTCTGTTTTGCTTGTTGCAATCATGCTTTGTACATTTTCTTTTTGTGCCTTTGCGGTGGATAATACCGCATCCGTAAATATAGTTGAAACCGCAAGTAACGAATATACGGTTTATCTCGGATTTATCGATAACGGTAAAGAGGTATGCGGCGGCAGTATGAATTTAGTATATAACAGCGACAAGCTTAAACTTGTTGATTATTCGACGGACTCCGAAAGGTGTATGATGCTGATAAATCCGGACTATCAAAATAAAGGCAATACTGTTCGTTTCGTTTTTGCCTCGGCCAACGCTTTAAGTAATGGGGAAAATTTGGCAACAATTAAGTTTTCGTCGAGCGGTGACAAAGTTACATTGTCGGATTTTTCGGTATCCGAGTATAGACTGTATGATGTAAATTCGTCCCTCATAGCCAACGAAAAGTCGGTTTCTCCTGCTATTTCGTTTAATGCTTTGTTTGATAAAAACAGTGTTGACACATCTGTTGTTGCGGACGGTAAGAATACAGATTCTGTTAAGGAAAGCACCGATTTTCCAAGTAATGATTCGTATTTTTCTCCTGAGTCGATTGCCGAAGACATTAACAATGTATTGCCGGACGAAACTTCTGCCGGTACTCCGGTAAAACATTCTTCCAAAAGCCGTAAAGCGCTTATCATATCGCTGATAGTTTCATTGACTCTTGTTATTATTGCCGCAGTTATAATTTTAATTATGCGGAAGAAAAAAGGTAATCGGATTTAAAATAAAAAATATAATTTAGGGCTTGCAAAATCCCCCGTATTATGTTAATATATTCGGGCAGTAAAAAAGCATATGATTTATCGGGGTGTGGCGCAGTTGGTAGCGCACTAGACTGGGGGTCTAGGGGCCGCAAGTTCAAGTCTTGTCACTCCGACCATAAAAGGATTTAGCATAAGCTAAGTCCTTTTTTAGTTTTATTAGCTTTTGTTTTTGTAGAATCGGAAAGTAAGATGTGATAAAATAATAATTATTGTTGAGCGAAAGTAATTAGCTTTTTGGAATATATTGTTGCATATACCAAAAAAGCTCGTTTGGTTTTTTGATTGTTGAGAAATACTTGCATCGTAACAGGTGTTCAGTATAATTAATATATGAAAACGTGAAAGGGGTTAAAAATTATGAGCAACAAAAAAGAATGCTGCAGAATAGTAAAGGAATTGCTTGACGTTACGGATAAGGAATTTACGGATGAGGAACTGATACATCAGCTTATCAACACCGAGCTTTCCAAGGATTCGGATAAAACCGACAAACTCACTTTCGGTCAGCGTGCGGCGGATACTGTTGCGCGTTTTGCCGGAAGTTGGGCGTTTATATTCAGCTTTATAGCTATAATGTTTATTTGGATGGTTCTGAATATAGTACTTAAAGATAAGGCTTTTGACGCATATCCGTTTATCCTTTTGAATTTGGTGCTTTCTTGTATTGCGGCAGTACAGGCTCCGCTTATTATGATGAGCCAAAACAGGCAGGAGGCCAAGGACAGAGAGCGTGCGGAAAATGATTTTAAAGTCAATTTAAAAAGTGAACTTATAATCGATGATTTGCACAGAAAGATGGATCTTGTTCTTGAAAACCAAAAGAGGATAAATCGCCGCCTCGATCTTTTGGAACAGGCGGAAAATATAAGTCCAGAGCAAAAAAAGAACATCGTTTCTTCGTCGAAAAAAACACTTCCGCAGGATAATGATTCTCTCACATAAAAGTATTATATTGAGCAATGAGATTTTTTGGGGGTGAAAAATTATGACAAAAAAGGATTATTTAAAACAAATTGATTACGTTATCGAATCGGGACCTTATACAGATAGTTGGCAATCTTTATGCAAACATAAAACACCGGAATGGTATAAGAATGCTAAATTTGGAATCTTTATTCACTGGGGAATTTACAGCATACCTGCATTCGGCAATGAGTGGTATTCGCGTGAGATGTATGATAAATCAAAGCCGGCATATCGGCACCACCGTGAAAAGTACGGTAATCAAAAGGACTTTGGATATAAGGACTTTATACCGATGTTCAAAGCCGAAAACTTCAATCCCGAAAAGTGGGCGGAGCTTTTTAAAAACAGCGGCGCAAAATACGTAATGCCAGTTGCTGAACATCACGACGGCTTTGCCATGTATAATACCGAGTTTAATCGTTGGAACAGTGTAAATATGGGACCGGAACGAGATGTTCTCGGAGAACTGAAAACGGCTGTGGAAAATGTCGGACTTGCCTTTTGTGCGTCAAATCATCGTGCCGAACATTATTTCTTTATGAATATGGGCAGAACGTTTGACAGCGATGTGTGCGATGAAAGATATGCCGACTTTTACGGACCTGCTTATTATTGTAAGGAGCTGTCATCCGATAAAATGGGTGTAACGGCATCAAACTGCCGTTCTGTACCTCCGACGGAGGATTTCTTAAAAGATTGGCTTGTCCGCATATGTGAGCTGATAGATAAATACAAGCCGAAAGTTGTTTACTTCGATTGGTGGATACATAACAGGGCGTTTAAACCGTATTTAAAGAAATTTGTGGCATATTATTATAACCGTGCCGCAGAATGGGGAACCGAAGTTACGATAAATTATAAGCTTCAGGCTTTTGCTCCGGGAAGTGCTACGTTTGACGTTGAACGGGGAGCTTTGACAGATATTTCGCCCGTACCGTGGCAGACCTGCACTTCAATAGCAAAAAATTCATGGGGATATACCGAAAATAACAAGTTTAAGTCGGCATACCATGTTATATGCGATTTAATCGATATTGTAAGTAAAAACGGTGTTATGCTTTTAAATGTCGGTCCGAAACCCGACGGCACGATTACAGATGAAGAAACTGCGGTTTTGAATGAAATCGGCGACTGGCTGAAGACTAACGGTGAGGGGATATACGATACGGTTCCGTGGAAAACCTTCGGCGAAGGAAAAGTCAATACAAAGGACGGGTCCTTTAAGGATAATAAGACAAAAAAGTATACCGAAAAGGATTTTCGTTTTACATATAAGGACGGAGCGGTCTACGTTTTCCAAATGAAACCGACACATGACGGTGTAATAAGAATTAAGAACTTTAAAAAGATAACGCAGGACGCAATTGTATATTCGGTAAAGCTCCTCGGTAATCACTCACCGATAATAATCAGCCGAACCGAAAAATATATGGAACTTAAACTTACGGAAATTCCGCAAACGACCTTGCCGTTATGCTTTAAAATTGTTCTTGAATAAAAAGAGTCTCAATGATTGCTTATAGCAACCGTTGAGACTTTTTTTAGCTTATTCGGTAATTTCGGCATCCTTTGTAAGTCTGCCGTGGTATATAGCGTTTGATATATTTGTCGGTGATAAAAAGACCTTGAGCTGTTTAAACTTTGTATCAAGCTTATTATTACTGAACGGTATGTCCGAGAGAGAATATGCCGTAATACTGTTTCTGAGCTCGGTAGTTGAAATAGACGTGTCATTTTTAATCGTTACAGTCTTTTTCTGACCCGGAAGCAGGTCGAAAAAGTTATCGCTGAACGGCAAAGTGCTTTTGCTGCTTTCAACTTTGACAAGGCGAGCATATTTGTCGGATGACACAGTAGCCTTCAATCCGTCTGCCGTTTCCTCGAAAACGGTTTTAAGCTCGGCTTTTGGTAAGCGAAGCTCGTTTTCGCGGCAGAAAAGAACAGTTTTTTGCTGAATAAGGGCACTATTCTCATAAAGTCTTACTGCAATGCCTGTTCTTTTTTTATCGTATTCCGAGCAAATGAACGGAACATTTAAATCAAAAACAACTGAATTTTTTACGGCACCGACGGTTAATGTCCTTTTGTTTGTTTCAAGAGTTCCGTTTTCAAAATCAAATATTTCATATTCCGCATCGACTGTTTTGCTTTCGTTTAAATCATTCAGCACAAAAACACGTATATAGTCGCTTGTATTCTCAATCGATATGCTGAGCGGCGCGTTAAAGTGCTTTGCACCGTATTGTAAGGCCTTGTAATTGCCATAGTAATCAAGACTTGACCAAGAGCATACACCCCAGCAGTCATTAAACTGCCAGTACATTGAACCGTTGCATCTGCCCTTGTTTCTGCGCCAATGTTCGGTGGCATCTGCGATACATTCGTTTTGCGTTACCTGTGACAAATAGACATAATCCTTGAACTCCTTTGGTAAATTAAACCTTGACGCAATATAATATATCATTTTGTCATTGCCGTTGGCACATTTTTGGTGAGACTTAAACACATCGCTTGAAAGGAAGTAGTCGGAAGGCTTTGCAAACTTTTCGATAGCCTTCATATCAGGCAGGCTTTCAAAGCCGAATTCGCTGCAAAAACGTGTCATACGTTTGCGGTAATAATTCATCGGCTTCAAACCGTGCCATACGCCCCACAGATGGGTGTCGCCTACATTGTCGCTTTCTACTCCGACGTTATGAGATTTACCTACAGGCGAACCGGGTGTGTACGGAGTGTTTTTGTCATATTTTCTTATTTCGGGTTCAAGTATATGATAGAAGAATTTTTCTGTCCATTTGACATACTTTTGCATATGTACCCAAGCCATATGCATATCCTCAATTTCATTGTTGCCGTTCCATACAGCGAGAGAGGGATGATGACAGAGGCGTTTTACATTGTATTTAACCTCTTCTTTTACATTGTCAAGAAAGTCATTATCAAAGAACGGATAGGCTTGACAGGCAAATTGAAAATCTTGCCAAACAAGTATTCCTTTTTTGTCACAGAGATTATAAAATTCGTCGCTTTCGTAGTATCCGCCGCCCCAAATGCGTATCATATTTATATTTGAAAACAGGGCTGTGTCAATTAAATATTCGAGCTTGTCGGAAGTAAACCTCGTTATGAAGCTGTCGGGCGGTATGTAATTTGTACCCTTGATGAAAAGAGGGACACCGTTTAATCTGAATTGGAAATTTCTTCCGTATTCATCTTTTTCTCTGTTTAATTCAATTTTTCTGATTCCTATTTTTTTAGAAGTGGAATCGACTTCTTTGCCGCCGGATACTACTGCTGCACTTATTTCGTACAACGGCTGCTCTGCCTTGCCGGATAATTCGTATGTCCACCAAAGCTCAGGATCGGTTATTGTAAAGTCAGCTTCTGTGCCGATTTTTTCAAGTGTGCTGCCGTCCGGCAATACAACCTTTAACGAACATTCGTAATCTTTATATGCCTTTATATCGGCTCTTACGGAGATAACGGCAGTACCGTCGGCATTGAGCGCTTGTGACGCAAAAAGATATTCAATTTTTGCACCGCTCACAAACTCAAGACTTATTTCCTTTGTTATACCGCTGCACGGCAATACGGGACCCCAGTCCCAACCGAAATGGCATTGCGGTTTGCGTATATGAACAATACCGTTCTGACCGTTTGAATTTACGGGAGTAGGACAGGACTTGTATTTTTCTTTGACATAATTTACCGGGGAACGAAACAATATTCTTATTTCGTTTTCACCCTTAACAAGACGTTCTTTTATTGATACGCTGTAAGCTTTAAAACAATTCCTAGCGGAAAAAGCAAGCATATTATTTACAAAAACATCACATATTGTATCAAGCATTTCACAGGTCAGCAGTATATCATCACAGTTTAATTCTTCTTCGGTTATTTCAAAAGTCTTTTTGTATTCCCAATTTGTTTCGCCGACCCAGTATACATCCTTTTCATTAAGGCCGATAAATGGGTCCGGAATATCTCCGTTTGCCATCAGGTCAAGATAGTTGCAGCCGGGTACGGTGGCTTCCTTGTATAGCTTATCACCGACTTTTCTGAATTGCCATTTCCCGTTTAGCGTCTTTTTCATTTTTCCAAATCCCTCTCTTTGAAACATCATTGGTATTATACTTTATCCCTTTGTATATTGTAAATGCTTTTATGCGCTTTTTATTTTATGATTTTTTTATCTGTAAGTCTAAATGCAACTCTGCGGCGGATATTTCTATTGACAATTTAATATATTTAATTTAAACTGTAATGGTATTTTGTGCATTATGCCAAAAACAAGGAGAGTGTTAGGGAGCTTTTTATGGAGAAGTCAAAGAATAAAGTCGGTAATGTTTTAAAATCGGTAAAAGAGCATTGGAAAAATCCGCCTGAGGGCCGGTATATACCGTATAAGGAGATTTTGTCTTATTCGATAGGCGGCATCGGAGTCAAATTTGTATTGTGTACGGTTTCTTATATCGGACTTTCGGCAACAAGCCTTCTTGCCGGAGCTGCGTTAGGACTTAAAAACGGAGATCTTGTAAAGCTCAATCTGATAGCAACGGTAATTGGTATGTTTTTAGGTCCGCTTCGCGGTATGATAATTGATAACACGCGCAATAAAAACGGTAAATTCAGACCGTATCTTATCTATGCCGGTATACCGTCGGCAGTTGTAACCACGGTGTTTGCTTTTTTACCGTTTGATAGTATGAGCTATAACGGAAAACTATGGTCGCTGTTTATTACCTATATGATGCTTCAACTTTGTTATCCGTTTTACGACCAAGCGTACACGACTCTTGTGCAGGTTATGAGTCCGAATTCGACGGAGCGTGCGGATGTTATAACAATATCGACATTTATATACTCTTTGGCACCATCGGTAATGGGCTTTGTTGTACCGATAGTTGCCGGATTTGCCGGCGGACTCGAGCATATAAATGCTTATCGCGTAATTATGCCTGTTTTTGGCATAGGTGGTGCTCTTTTGGGAATTTTCAGTTATGCCGGAACTAAAGAACGTATAATTGTATCCAAGGATTATTCGCCTAAAGTACCGTTTTTCCAAGGAATCGGAGCAGGTATCCAGAATAAGTACCAGTGGGCGCGCTCAATAACTTCATGGTTTATTCTTTTACAGGCTGGCGTCGGCAATGTTACAACATGGTATTTTTATTACGGTATTAAAGATACTTTAGGTCTTACAACGGAACAACAGGGCGTTTTAAACGGCACTCTTACAACAATTCTTGGAGCAGCTGCAACACCGGCTATGCTTTTGTCTCCTTTTTTGATAAGAAAAATCGGTAAACGCAATTTGTTCATTATGTATGCTGTTTGTTCTGTTTTCTGCTTTGCCGGTATGTATGTTTTTATAGAGCAAATATGGGTGCTGTTTGTTTTTATATGGCTTAGGGGGTTTTTCTCGACATTTACGCTTATAACCGATGGTGCTATGAATGCCGATGTGCTAGATTATCAGCAATACAAGACGGGGGAGCGCCTTGAAGGGCTTATGAGTCAATTTGTAGGTATAATCGGAACGTTTGTTTCTATGGGTGTAACTTATCTTATACAGACGATAATAATGCAAAATCATTACGGCCTTGTAAATAATTATGATGACCTTTACAATGTGTCTTTCAGAGAACCGCTTTCAAAAGGTATGATTGCTCTTGCGGCGGTGGGATATGTAATTTCACTAATTCCGTTTATTACAATGTACACTCTAACAGAAGAGGAACACGAGGCACATATTTCCGTTCTTAAAATCAGGGCGGCACTTGAAGATTATGCGACAGAATGCTTATCGGAGGGTGAGCTTGAAGAAGCCAAAAATATTTATGCCGATGCAGTAAACGAACTCGAGATTTGTCGTGACAGAATAGACAAAGTAAAGGGCAAGGAGAAGAGAAAGCTTAAAAATAAAATGAAAGCTCTTCAAATTGTTGTGAACGAAAAAGATCGTTTTAATGACCCTAAAATGATAAAGAAAACCGAAAAAGCAAAAGAGCTTTTATCTCATTCGGTAGAAGAGCTTTACGGAATATCAGAGCCCACGATGGATAAATATAACGCCGCAAATGCAATGAGCGAGTCTACAAAAGAAGAAATACGTTCAAAGTCAGCGGCACTTAAAGAAGCGTCAAAAGAGCTTGATCATTTCCATAAAAAAGCATATGCGTATATTCAGGCGCGAAAGCTTTTAAAGCAGCTTGAATACTATTCGCATTGGTCTGATATCTTTAGTTCGGAATCGGTTGAGATTTCGGAATGATTTCAGTTCCGTATTTCAGAGCGGTGTTTAACAACACCGCTCTTTTTAAGAAAAAGTTGTCAAAATGTTAACAATTTTTATTGCACACTTTAAAACGAAGATGTATAATAATTTTCGGTGATGTGAAATGAGTAAGTCAACAATTATTGCAGTTGCGGGCAAAGGCGGTGTAGGCAAAACTTCATTATCGGCTACTATCGTCAGGTGCCTTACAGAAAAGTATCCCGATAAAAAGATACTTGCCATAGACGCCGATCCGGCAGTAGGTCTTTCGACCGCTCTCGGAATAGACGTCAAAATGACCATTGATGATATTCGTAAAGAGATTATAGCTTCCGTGGACGAGGGCGATACCAGAGGAGCCGTTGAGCTTTTAGGCGAAGCCAAGTACCGTATTTTCGACGCTCTTGTCGAGACAGACGGATATTCGTTTATTGCTGTTGGAAGACCCGAGAGCGCGGGGTGCTATTGTAAAATAAACTCATATCTTAAAGAGGTTATCTCCATACTTTCCGACGAATTTGACTATGTTGTTATTGACGGTGAGGCGGGAATAGAGCAAATTAACAGACGTGTTATGGAGAGAGTAACGCATCTTATCTTAATAACGGATCCCAGCAAAAAAGGCTGCCAAGTAATAAAAACAATAAAAGGTGTTGCCGATGATCTTGTTATGTATGATAAAATCGGTGCAATAGTTAATCGTATGACGGACGAGTCTTTAAAGGATTATATTAATATCGACGGTGTTGAAGTTCTCAGTTATATTCCGAATGATACAAATCTCGCTATGTTTGATATACAGGGCGAAAATGTATTTAATTTGCCGGAATCTTCACCGGTGGTAAAGGGAGTACGGGAGACTTTAACTAAAATAGGGGTGCTGTAATGAAAGATCTGAAACATCTGATTTATTTTGAGAATCTGCTTCAGGAGGCAAACAATGAACTTGTGCAGCGGGCAATAAGCGATGGCAAAAAAGCGATTGCGTATACCTGCTATCATATCCCGGAAGTTCTGCTCAATGTCGATAATTGTTTTTCGGTAAGACTCAGAGCTCCGAGAACAGGTTCTATGGATATTGCAACTTATTATCTCAGTTCGTATCTGTGCGGATATTCCAAGGCTCTTTTGGAGCGCGGTATTGAAGGCGGTTATAATTTCCTTTCCGCTCTTATAGGCTCGGAATCATGCTCGGAAATGAATCGTACATATGAGCATTTCATGCTTTTGAATCTTGTACAAAACGATAAATTTTTCGTTTCCATTGCCGATATTCCTTTTAAAATTGAGCCGCATACAGTAAGGCATTATACAGAGCAGATGAGAGTCAAGGTGCTCGATAAGCTACATGATGTTTACGGTGTTGATACAAGCGATGCTATGCTTCGTAAAGCTGTTGAAGAGCATAACGAAGTTTGTCGTCTCATAACAGAAATAGGTGAATATCGCAAAGAGGAAAATCCGCGAATAACGGGATATGAATTTCACGTCATAAATCTTGTTACATATTGTTGTCCCAAGTATTTGATAATCGACAAGCTCAGAGAAACCGCAGAGGAGCTTAAAACAAGGGTTCCTGACGAAAAGAAAAATTATCGTGCTAAAGTTGTTGTCGTGGGTTCTGAAATGGACGATCCGGATTTCACAAAGCTTATCGAAGAATCCGGTGCTCTTGTAGTTGCCGATCGCTTTTGCTTCGGTTCGCTTCCCGGCAGAGAAGAAATAAAACTTAACGATACCGATGATGTTTTATCCCAGATTGTATTGCATTATATGGAAACATGCCAATGTCCACGCTATATGAGCAAGGAAAAGGTGCAAGGCAGAAAAACCTATGTTCGTGACCTTGTAAACACGTATCACGCAGACGGTGTAATATATGAGCAGATAAAGTTTTGTGAATACTGGGGATACGAAAGGGCACTTGCATCACATATAATAACAAATGAATTCGGAATTCCGTCGGTTTCGGTTGACAGACAGTATACGGCAAGTGCATCCGGTCAGCTACGAACTCGTGTTCAGGCATTTGTAGAAAGCCTTGAAATTAAGAATATTCAAAAAGCAAAGGAGGCGAAGTAACGTGGCAAATCAGCCTAAAAATCTCGGTCTGTTGCATGAAGATAAGACCGGACTTTTAAAGCACCGCGAGTGGCGTGGGCTTAAAGACACTATGTATGATTACTATCGTTGGCTCATAACTTGGAAAGATATGATAGTTATGGTTTTGAAAGCGCCCGTGTCGACGATAAAGGGTCTGTGGAATTATCGCTGGATGGCAAGTTATCTCGCGGCTCCTGCGTGGATAGACCGTCATACGGAGGGTACGCGCGGAACACACCTTCGTATAGCACATCTTCATTTTAACGCGATGATTAAGCATACATGTAATATGATACATATGCTTTTTAAACATGATAAGCATTTTCATCCGAATGACAAATTTTCAGATAAAACAGTTTGTATGGATGAACTTTTCTCTTTTGAAATAATGGCGGGTTTTCCGAACTTATATGGTGTTCCCGTACAGACTATACCGATTTTTTTGTCATCGATGGTTGATCAAAACATAACGCCGCCGTATCTTGATATAACCGAGAGTTACGGCGTTCCCGCCGATGTTTGTCCTCTTCCCTCCGCGGAGGCAGGCGTGGCAATAAACGACGATTACCCGATGTTCGGTAAATGCTTTTTATCATGCAATATGCCGTGCGACGGCTCAACAATGAACTCGTCATATATCGACAGGCGTTTTAATCTTCCGTCTCATGTTGTTAATGTTCCGCTTAGATACACCGAAGAAGAAGTACAGAAATATGCCGTTGACGAGGTTAAATCTTGCATCAGATTTATCGAGGAACAGACAGGCGAAAAGTTTGACTGGGACGCATATTTTTCCGCTATGAAGATATACAACAAACAGCTTGAATATGAGCTGCAAAAATGGGATGTCAACAAAACCGATTATCCTCAGATGACCGGTGCCACATTTTGGCTGTACAGACTTTTTTACTTCCATCTCTCCGGCGGAATCGATAAGATATTTATTAAAACCGATAAAAAGGTTAATAAGCTTATGATGAAAGGCTATGAGAGAAAAGAACATGTTTCCAAGGAAATGCGACACAGAGCTATAGTTTGGTCATGTCCTGCAAACTATTATACGAGCCTTGCAAATTGGCTCGAAAATTGCTGGGGCATAAATGTTGTTATGGATATGGAGACGATGATATCTTATATAATGTATGATACCGAGGATAAAGAAAGATCGCTTGCCACATATGCAAAAACTCTTCAGCGCACCACAATGCGTAAGCATACCAAGGGCGGTTATCAAAACGTACTTGATGAACTTTGGCGCATTTGCGATGAATATAATGCCGATACCGTAATAATGTATAATCAGATTTCATGCAAGGGAATGGATGGTCTTAATGGTATATTTGATGACCAGGCAAGAGAAAGAAATATCAATTTCATTTGGGTTGATCAGGACCTTATGGATCCAAGAACCGTTTCGCGTCGCGATATGCGTGAGCAGATCAACAAATATATGACAACTGTTCTTCAGGAAGAACCAGTTGACCCGACGCTGGTTGATTTCGACGATACAATGGCTTGGTAAAAAGATAGGAGAGTGTTTATGAAATATTTTGGCGGATGCGACGTTGGTTCAACGTATGCAAAATGTGTAATTTTGGATGAAAACGGTAAAATTATTGCCGATGCTACCGTAAGAAGTAAAATAAATCCGGTGAAGAGTGCCGAGCTTGCTCTCGGTGAGGCTATATCGAAAGTCCCGGAACTGTCTTCTCCCGAGAATCTTACGTATCTTATAGGTACCGGCTACGGCAGAAATAAAGTTCCGTTTGCCGACGAAAATATATCTGAAATCAGTTGCCACGCAATGGGTGTACATGTTACAGACCCGAGTGTAAAGGCGATTATAGATATCGGCGGTCAGGATGTAAAGGGCATTGCAATAGACACCGACGGTACGGTTAAGAATTTTGCAATGAATGATAAATGTGCCGCAGGTACAGGGCGTTTTTTTGAGGCGATGGCAAACGCATTTGAAATGTCACTTCCGGATTTCTGTAAATTGTCTCTCCAAGCCAAAAATACTATTCCTATAACGGCACAATGCACTGTATTTGCCGAATCAGAGGTAATTTCTCTTGTAGGCGAGGGCAAACCCATGGATGAGATAGCAGCGGGTATTCAGCTCGCAGTTGCCAAACGTTGTTTTGTTATGGCAAAAAAAGCAGGTGCTACCGACAGTATAACGCTTACCGGCGGTTGTGCTAAAAACGAAGGTCTCAAGCGTGCTATTGAGCACGTTCTGAAAATTAAGGTTGTTGACCTTCCAATAGACCCTCAGCTTATGGGCGCGCTTGGTGCTGCCGAGTATGCAAGGCAAAAGGGGATGGCATAAATGAAAGCTTTAATTATAATTTTAATCGTTCTTGCAGCGCTTTTTGTGCTCACATTTTGCATCTATTTTTTCAATCTCGATATGAAACTTGTTCGTAAGATATATGATGCGCTCGGCAAACATTATGACTCGCTTGAAAAGGACAGAAAACTTTAATGAAGCTTTATGACAAGCTTATCGGGCAAATAGAAAACCTTTTGCCGGAAAACGGCAAAAGGTTTTCTTACAGTGAACCGACGCTTAAAATAAAAAAAGACAATTCAATACTTTTATTGAAAGAAACGGCGTATGAACTCGGCGGAAGTCAAAAGCCGTGTGTAAGCACGGTCGCGGTGAGCGACAGTATAAAGTTTGACAATTGCACATATCTTTACGGAAAAGATATTCCGGAAATAAGGTCTGATTGCTGTTTCGGAAAAATAGTTTTTCTTGAAATCAAAGATATTGGCGAAGAACAATCGGCTTTTGATAAGATAAAAGAACTCGAACGTCTTAAATATAGCTTTTGCCCTGAGGAATTTATGACAAGAGCATCTGCATTTAATATGCGGGAGCAGATAAGAGTCAGCAAAAAAGCGGTAAAAAACGGTGTGACATTCTCGGACTACGGCTCATCGCTTATTAAGGCTTATCTTGAATTCCCTATGGTGAAGAGTGTGCAGATAATATTTATTACCGATTTCGACCGTTTTAATGAACTCGGTATGATTTGTGATAAAGTAAGGCAAACAACCGATGCTCTGAATCACATACTTGACAATGTGCTTCTTGATTGCAACACATGCAATTTAAAATCAATTTGCGACGAGGTTGAGGGTATGAAAGAACTGCATATGAAAAACGCTGCAAAGAAACAGTAAAAAAGCAGGCAAGGCCTAAATGCTTTGCCTGCTTAAATTTTATTTGAATTCGTTTTCAACAGCCTTTTCAAGTTCTTCTTCTTTTTCTTCTTCAATTTCAAGGCGGATAAACATAATGATAAAGCTTATAAACAAAAATGCACATGAAAACCAAATAGAGCGTATACCCCATCTGTCTGCCGCAAGACTACCGAATCCGGCACCTACAGCAAACATGAATATAATGCTGAAATATTCAATTGCCTTTATAAGCAGTATTTTTTTACGTGTTTTAAAATAGCCGCACAAAGCTTCCGCGCCGCTTCTCATATTGCCGATGCACATTGTGCTTGCATAGGCGTTTCCGCGCAATTTGCGGAATGTTTGAACCTGCATTGCCGCTACAAAAGAAACAAGAGCATTAGCGAGTATGTTTAAGTTAATCGGGATAAAACCGACGGCCAAAAGTATAACTATTTCAAATGCTAAAACTATTTGACGCCAATGTATCTTTTTGTAATTTTTAAAGAAAATATGCTGTATTTCGGCAACACATATCCCGAATATAAAAGAAATTACCGGTATAAGATAATGTAATATTAACCCGAATTCTCCCTCAAAAAAATGTGTGCTCATAAGCACAATATTTCCGGTTTGAGCGTTTGCAAAAACCTTTCCGCGGCAAAGATATGTATAAGCGTCCTGAAATCCTCCGGAAAGAGTCAGAAAAATTGCATTTGTAAAGGTGTCTGACATTTGATTAGATTTTAATCTTTCTGCCATTTTGGTTTTAATCATATTTTACCTGTCCTCTAACAAAGTTTGACAATCCCAATCTTTATTATTATAATACATACATATCTATATTTAAAATATATTGTTGATATGGCTAATATGTAATTTTTATATTGAGAGGAATTAAATGTTGGTAAATTACGAATATTACAAAATTTTTTATTACGTTGCGAAATATCAGAATTTCACAAAAGCTGCGGTTGAGCTTGATAATAATCAGCCCAATATATCAAGGTCTGTTAAAAATCTTGAAAATACACTCGGATGTGTACTATTCAGTAGGACAAGTCGCGGAGTTAAGTTGACACCCGAGGGTGAAACCCTATATTCCCATATAGTTCCTGCCATTTTACAAATTGAAGCAGGAGAAAAAGAACTCCTGATGCAAAAAGAACTTAAAAGCGGCATTGTTTCAATCGGTACTACCGAAACTGCTCTGTCCGAGGTGTTGCTTCCGGTTCTTGATATGTTTCATAAGAAGTTTCCGGATATTCGCATAAGGATAAACAATTCCACAACGCCGGCGGCTATGAACGCGCTTAAAAGCGGCTCTGTTGATTTTTCGGTCGTAACATCTCCGGTTGAATATGACGATGAGTTTGAAATAGTTAATATTAAAGATTTCTACGATGTACCCGTTTGCGGAAAAGAAATGGCTTTTTTGAAAGAAAAGATAATCGGCATTGGAGAGCTTAAAGAGCATCCTCTCATAAGTCTTAGCAAAGGTAGCTCAACATATGATTTTTATAGCAAAATATTTGCCGAAAACGGGCTGAAGTACGCTCCCGATACTGAAGTTGCGACAGCCGATCTTATATTACCTCTTGTCAAAAACAATCTCGGTATAGGCTTTTTGCCGAAAAATCTTGTAAAGAGCGATCTTGAAAGCGGCGAAATATTTAAACTTAATTTAAAAGAGAAAATTTCGTCAAGACAGATTTGTATTGCCGAAAATAAAAATGTCAGTCTCGGCGTTGCTGCGAGTGAGTTGAAAAATATGCTGCTCGATTATAGCCACAGCTTCGGTAATTAGCGTTTTATAAACATATTAATAATTTGCTGTTGCTTTACTGAAAAAAGAAGTATAAAAATGAATAAAAATCTCGAAAAAATCTGTGCTTTTTATTGACGAATGCACGCAAAACAATTATTATTTATTTATTATTTTTTATTGAGAGGATGATTTTTTTGGGAGCGACAACAGAAAAGCATATGAATTTTAAAGAAATTGCGGCATATTCGCTCGGCCTTTTCGGGTTTCAGGCGATAGTCGGTCTTTTAAATTCATATCAAGCGGAATTTGATGCATCTATTTTAGGAGCTGACATTGCGGTTGTCGGCATACTTATTCTTGTAGCCAAAATATTGTCTGCGGTTTTTGATCCGGTTGTAGGTAGTATGATAGATCGTTCAAAAAGTAAACGCGGAAAGTTTAAGTCTATGATATTGAAGTCAATTATTCCTCTTCTTGTTATGACGGCAGCCGTTTTTATTAATGTTCCGTTTAAAGAGAATCGCACGGCAACGTACATTTGGATATTTGTTACATATCTTGTATGGAGTCTTGCTATGACGCTCGGCGATGTACCGTCTCAGGGTATTGCTTCGGTTTTAACGCCTAATCCTACAGAGCGCACAAATGTAGTGTCGATATCAAACACATTTAAGCAGATAGGTTTTTCGGCTTGTGTTGTTATTGTGCCGATAGCTTGTCTCATAATTCCCGGAGGGTCAAAAGTATTTGTTAAATCCGGTGAAACCGATATGCCTATGATAGCTTCGGAATATCTTTGGACGGCTATTCTTACGGCTGTTTTCGGCTGTGCGTTATTTGCACTTATACCGCTTTTAAACAAAGAGCGTGTTCCGTATGTATCCGGTGAAAAAACTACTGCCAAGGATATGTTTAAAGCTCTCAAAGACAACAAGCCGCTTATGCTTGTTATTGTATCATACTTTCTCGGGTTCGGCAGACAAATGTCAATGGGTATACAAGTGCAGGCCGCTAATACAATACTCGGCTCACAAAATCTTGTTGCGGTACTCGGTATAGTTACTGCTGTCGGCTCTATGATAAGTATGGCGATTTGTCCATTACTTATCAAAAAGATGGGTGAGAAAAAGGTATATATCCTTCTCTCGGTATATGGCTTTGTTGCATCGGCGCTATCGTTCGTTGTAGGGCACTTCTGGTTCAAAAATCCCGATAATACAGTGCTTACTGTATTATTCTATGCATCGCTGTTTTTAATCGGCCTTCAGTTTGCCGCTGTTACGCTTATGCCCATGATAATGACAGCCGATTGTGTTGATTATTATGAGTTTGAGACCGGCAAACGTATGGAGGGCGCAGCATACTCTATTTTAACCCTTACCATAAAGGTTTGCCTAGCACTCGGAACTGCTCTAGGCCTTGTGTTTATACAGGTATCGGGCTATTCGGATACTGTTGCTCAAATTGCTGCCGGTACTGCAAGCGGATTTAGTGAGAAAACAAAAGACATTGTGTTTTTTGCTTATACCGTGGTGCCCGGCTTTCTTGCTCTCATTTCTATATTCCCGATTTTTAAATATGATATAGTTGGGAAGAAAAAACAAGATATAGCCGATGAGCTGCAAAAAAGAAGAACAAAAGCAACTGCGGAAATCGATAATTGAGATATATTAAGCTTAGGGCTGTACCGTTGAAAAACGGCACAGCCTTTTTGCTTCTATATATTTAAAATCCCATTGTTTTCATGATATTTTCCGGAAATCAGAAGAATTCCGGCCGCAGTTAGAAGAGTGTGAATGTCGGTAATATCTGATGTTTTGGATTTTATTTCACACGGATATATATTTTTCCCGGATAAATCCTTGATAATCGTTTGTATTCCGAAGTAAATTTCTCCATCATTTAAGCTTGACAGTGTTATATCGTCTTTGAAATCTGTCCCAATGTTCAGCCTTTGTTTTATCCCGGCAGAATCATTATATATTAACGCTTCGTTAATGATATCGCCGTTTTTTGATATTTCCACGGAAATTGTATTTTTTAAACTGTTGTCAAGTTTTGCACCGATGTCTGTAATTACATATTCGGGTGTATCAATATAGCTTGCCTCTATTATATTATTTCCGAGCAGCAATACGCCTCCGTGCTTGCTCAGCAGCTGAGAAAGTTCACCTGATAAACGGCTGTTAAAATCCTCGGAGACTACAATAAGCTTCACTTTATCACCCCGAAATATTATTTTCAAATAACATAAGGTTATTCAATGGTTAGAAACGTTTAAAATACTAGCTCAAAATATTAAAAAAATGCTAAAAAGCTATTGGAAAGTCTGTAATAATAGATTATAATATTACATTATAACAGTTAAATAAGGGAGGCTATGGGTTGGCTTCAAAGTATTCCGTTTCATTAGATAAACTGATAAAAGAATTCGGCTTTGAAACATTGTATTTGCCGGAAGACGCACACGACCTATCCGTTACATCGCAGGACGTTAATAGGCCGGGTCTTATTCTTGCCGGACGTGATGATTATTTTGACCCGGAACGTGTGCAGTTTTTGGGGCTTTCGGAAATAGAATTTCTTAAAACTCTAAGCGATGAAATGCGTTATGAAAGCCTTAAACGGCTTGTCCAAACTCAACCGCCGTTTATTTTAATTACACGAAATTTAGAGATCCCGTCGCATCTTTCTTCACTTGTAGAAGAATACAAGGTGCCGCTCTTACGTACCGGTGAATCCACATCGAGCTGTATGTCTGCGCTTATTTCTTTTTTGGGAACAGAACTTGCCGAAAGGATAACACGACATGGAGTGCTTGTAGAAGTGTACGGCGAGGGCGTGCTGATTGTCGGCGACAGCGGCGTAGGTAAAAGTGAGACTGCGATTGAACTTATCAAGAGGGGGCACCGTCTGATTGCGGATGATGCCGTTGAAATTCGTAAGGTTTCTTCAAAAACACTTGTCGGTTCTGCACCGGACAATATCAGACATTTCATCGAACTTCGCGGTGTAGGAATTATTAATGCTCGCCGCATTTTCGGTATGGGAGCCGTAAAGCTTACCGAAAAAATAAATATGGTGGTTCAACTTGAGCCTTGGGATTCCGCTAAGGTTTATGATAGGATGGGTCTTGATAATGACTATATTTCAATTATGGACATCAAGGTGCCTGTTACTGTTGTGCCTGTAAAACCCGGCAGGAATCTTGCGATAATCATTGAAGTAGCCGCCATGAATAACAGGCAGAAAAAAATGGGATATAATGCCGCGCGCGAGCTCCTTCATCAACTTGGCATGGAAGAGGGCGAGTCAAAGGACGAAGAGCTTGAGATTTGGCAAAATTATTAAAGAGAATATAAAAACGGAGGATTATGATGTATAGAATTGGTGTTGATCTCGGAGGAACAAACATTGTAGCCGGAGTTGTTGATGAGTATTATCGCATAGTGGGCAAAGGAAAGATGCCTACTGCTTGTCCGCGTCCGTCATGGGAGATAATCAACGATGTTGCTTTGTCAATAAATATGGCTCTCGAAGAAGCAAAAATTTCGCTTGATGAGGTGGTTTCTATCGGCATAGGAACTCCCGGCTCGGTAAATAAAAAATACGGAATTATTGAGTATGCCAATAATTTAGGATTCGATAATGTTCCGGCAAAAGATATTCTTCAATCTAAGTTCAGCAAACCGATTTATCTTGAAAACGATGCTAACTGTGCGGCACTCGGCGAAGCAAAAGCAGGTGCCGGCGAGGGAGTTGCAAATTTTGTTGCAGTTACTCTCGGTACCGGCGTTGGCAGCGGAATTGTTGTAAACGGCAAGCTGCTCAACGGCTGTAATGATGCAGCAGGCGAGGCCGGCCATATGGTTATTTTTGCTGACGGAGAGCAATGCACCTGTGGCAGAAAAGGCTGTTGGGAGGCATATTCCTCAGCAACGGCACTTATTCGCCAGACGAAAGAAGCTATGGGCAAAAATCTCGATTCTGCTATGTGGACTCTTGTTGACGGAGATATAAATAAGGTCGACGGCAGAACAGCCTTTAATGCTATGCGCAAAAATGATCCGGCAGGCATAAAGGTTGTTGATACATACATACATTATCTTGCGATGGGTATTACAAATATGATTAACCTTTTCCAACCGGAAATACTCTGTGTGGGCGGCGGTATCGGTAATGAGGGTGAGTCACTTCTTGAACCTGTACGTAAAATAGTAAATCAAGAGCATTACAGCGTGCACAGCGTTGTTCAAACAAGAATATGCTCTGCTAAGCTCGGAAATGATGCCGGTATAATCGGAGCAGCACTTCTTGACGAATAATTTTGAGGGGAAATTATTTTGCTAAGTAATATAAAAGCTGTTGCAGATAAGTTTGGCTGCGAATTTCGCGAAGATGCTCCTATGAGCGATTATACGTCGTTTAAAACCGGTGGGCCTGCCGAGCTTGTTATAATGCCTAACAGCATAGAAGCTCTTTCGGCACTTATATCTGCTTGCCGTGAGAGCGAAATAAAGCCGTATATTATTGGAAACGGCAGTAATATACTTGTATCTGACAGCGGTTTGCGCGGAGTTGTTTTAAGGCTCGCAAAGGGTTTATCTGAGCTCAAGTACCTCGGTGACGGTGTGATATATGCCGATGCCGGTGTTTCTTTGTCAAAGCTTTGTGCTTTTGCTCTTTCCAACAATCTCTCGGGACTTGAATTTGCCTATGGAATTCCCGGCACAGCCGGCGGAGCCGCATATATGAATGCCGGAGCTTACGGTGGGGAAATGAAAGATGTTCTGTGCTCTGTGTCGCACATAAATTTTGACGGTGAGGTAGGGTGCTTTAAAAAAGAGAGCTTAAAGCTCGGCTATCGTTGCAGCGCGTATACCGACAGTAATCTTATTATAACCGGGCTTACACTTAAACTGAAAAACGGCGATTATGATGAAATTAAGGCTGCAATGAATTTAAATCTCAATAAGAGGAAGTCTAAACAGCCGCTTGAATATCCGAGCGCAGGCAGTACTTTTAAGCGCCCCGTGGGATATTTTGCCGGTGGACTTATAGAGCAGTGCGGTTTAAAAGGATACAGTATAGGCGGCGCCGAGGTTAGCGAAAAGCATGCCGGTTTCATAATAAATAAAGGCGGCGCAACAACTAATGATATTTTAAGTTTGATAAAATATGTACAGAATAAGGTGTTTACCGAAACTGGTGTGCATCTCGAAACGGAAGTGAAATATATTGGGTAAGAAATCTGCAGAAAAGACAGAGCTTGTTATTGTTACAGGACTTTCGGGAGCAGGAAAGTCAAGAGCAGTTGACGCTCTTGAGGATATAGGCTTTTTTTGTGTTGATAATATGCCTCCGAAGCTCATACCTACTTTTGTCAAGTTGATTTTTAATTCTAACGAAAAACGTGACAGAGTAGCCATTGTTGCCGACATCAGACTCGGCGACTCGTTCTCTGATATTTTCGGAGTGTTGGATGAGTTAAAAGAAGATGAGATTAATTACAAAATTCTGTTTATAGATGCGGACAACGATGTAATTATGCGCCGTTACCAAGAGACAAGGCGTAAGCATCCTCTTGCCGATGAATTTAACACACCTTCAATACTTGAAGCCATCCAAAAAGAACGTGAGATACTGTTGCCTGCACGTTTACAAGCGGATTATATAGTAGATACGTCGAATGTTACAAGCTCTCAGTTTAAGGAACGTATTGCAAAGCTTTTTCTTGATAATGCTTCGAGTTCTCTTAAAATTTACAGCATATCATTCGGCTTTAAATACGGCATACCGAAGGAAGCTGATTTGGTGTTCGATGTCAGGTGCTTACCCAACCCGTTTTATATTCCCGAACTTAAAGAGCATACCGGGCTTGAGACTCCCGTACGTGATTTTGTTATGAAATTTGACCAGTCAAAGGCTCTCGAGAAAAAGCTGTTTGATCTTCTTGACTTTTTGTTGCCTCTTTACAGAACGGAAGGGAAAAGTCAGTTAACTATTGCGGTCGGTTGTACAGGGGGAAAACACAGGTCTGTTGTATTTGCCGAAGCAATAAATAAACATCTTCTTGAAAACGGAGCTAATTCAAGCGTATTCCACAGAGATATTAAAAGGTAGTGCTATGACTTTTTCATCCAAGGTTAAAGATGAATTATTAAATGTTGAGACAATAAAGCCTTGCTGTATATTGGCTGAGTGTTACGGGCTTCTGCTTTTCGGCAGGGGTTTTTCGGCAGGTGAGGTTTATATATCCACAGAAAATAAAAATGTTGCGCTCAGATATAAAGAGCTTGTTGAGCGTTTTACGGAAAATCCGTGTAATGTTTCAGAGTCGGCATCCGGTAAAATTAAAGTCAGCGTCGGAAATAAACAGGATCGCTTAGCTGTTTTAAACGCTTTCGGATATAACGGCAAGGAGCGAACACGTAGGCTGAATTGGGCAAATATATCAGAAGACTGCTGTATAGGTTCTTTTCTGCGCGGAGTCTTTTTGGCGTGCGGAACGGTCAATTCTCCTGAAAAGAATTATCATCTCGAATTTGTTGTTCCGCATATGTATTTGAGTCGAGACCTTCAGAAGTTTTTGTCTGATAACGATATGGCGGCAAAAGAGGTTACGCGGAACGGCGCCTATGTTTTGTATTTTAAGGATAGCGGCGAAATCGAGGATATGCTGACGGTTATGGGCGCTTCAAACTGCGTTCTTGAGCTTATGGGCGTAAAAATGTATAAAGATATGCGAAATAATGTTAATCGTCGGCTTAATTTTGAAAGCGCAAATCTTGATAGAACCGTAAATGCGGCGCTTGTTCAGATAGATGCGATTAACAGACTGAAAAAGTGCGGAATGCTAAATGATTTGCCATCGGAGCTTCGTGAAATTGCCGAGTTGAGAACAGAAAATCCAGACTTTTCGCTGAAACAGATAGGCGACAGTATGAGCGTTCCAATGACTCGATCCGGAGTTAACCATAGGCTTAAAAAGCTTTGTGCGTTAGCGGAAAAATGTAAGTAGAATATTGGTGCGAATTAAGCCGTAAACTTGAGTTGTTTACGGCTGTTTTTATGTAGGTATAAGAAAATGTACAATTCGTTTTAGCTGTATAAGATGTTTTAAAATATAACCAAAATATCATAATTCAGACAAAATTCACAAAATATATTGACAATATAAATATATATATTATAATTTGAACAAGGGGCGGGGAATTAAAAATATATGATAATTATTAAGGCTCGCTTTTCTTATAAGTGCGGCTTTATTTTTTTAGGAGGAGCTTTTATGAAATAATTATACGGCGGCAGTTATTAGGCTTACTTTTTACAGGCAAAGTTTTTTTATCTCTTATGACAAAAAATATCAGATGGGAGTATATAAGTGATGAAAAGCAAAACATATAAAATAACACTTGTAATTGAGGCGACAATAGCGGTGCTAATCGCTTTTTGCTTGGCTTTTTTCGGACCGCTGTCATTAAATGATATGACGTACGGCGAATTTGACATGCAGGTTTTTGAACTCTGTTTTACATATCCGGCAATCATAATTTTTATTGCTTTATTTGTTGTGCTGGCGGTAATTTCGTATAAAAAAGAACACACAAAAAAACGCTATGCAACCGAAATCGTTTTGTTTGCTGTCTTGTTGATATTTGTATATTTTTTAGGCGTGTTTGTGCCTCGTACATTCAGATATGAAGGCGTTGTTATGAATGCCGCCGAATACACTGATATTATGCATGAATTAAAGCCCTCTAAATGTTTCGAGGGTGAAAATACCGACTATATAGAAAAAATCGGAGAAAACCTTTCCGGTGAGTCGTGGTCCGTCTACGGTATGCGATATACCGAGGTCAGAAAATATGATTGGTCAATGGCGGATACCGGATACCAAGATTTATGCTCCGACTACGAATTGATATATTACAGCGGTATACCGAAGTTTATTTCCGGTGAAGTTGATTGCGTTGCAAAAATGCAAGACAGCCTCAGAGTTAAGGATATAGACAACTCGCATATCAAAGATGATAACGCAACAAATATCGGAATATACACAAACGGAACTTATGAAAATATGAAATACAGTATGTATACGAAGGACTATAACGGTCAAAAGGCAATTGTTATCTACGCCGATGAAGGTGATAAACATATTTTCCTGACGCTTCAATTGTTGGATAAATCTGCGGAATTGTCCTTAGCTGACGAAAATACTCTTTTACAGCATATATATAATGTGTTTGAAAAAGAAAATTGATTATCATCAAAACCATAAAATTTGCCGTGTGAATTTGCTGTGTAATAATATCTTATATTTTGCGTTGTTTGCTATTGATTTTTTTTGCCGGTTCGGTTATAATAGTCTCCGTCAGTTCGCCGGTGTGATGGAATTGGCAGACGTGCTGGACTCAAAATCCAGTGGTAGCAATACCGTGCGGGTTCGACCCCCGCCTTCGGCACCACTTTGTCTATGACTTACAGATCTGTGATTTATTGCGGGTCTGTTTTTTTATGGCCTGCCTTTACTGTGTTTTGGGATGGACCGCCCAGGTGCTGTAAGAACGATTGCACTTTTTTACCTGAGATGATATACTTTGAAGGAGAAGAGGGGATAAAGAATGAATATTAAGGTTGATTTAAATTTAAAACAGACACAAAAATTAGTAATGACAACCGAAATGAAGCAGGCGATCGAGATATTGCAGCTGACTTCCATGGAGCTAAACAACCTTATTGATAAGGAGCTTCTGGAAAACCCCATGCTGGAATTTAACGATAGTCCGATGGAATCCATGGAGGTTGTCAAAGACGATGCGGCTAAAAAAGAGGAAAGCAAGGACCAGATTGAGTGGGACGACTATTTCCAGAATATGCAGTCCACAGAATTCAGAAATACGCCATCATCCACCTATGATCCCGACGATGAGTTTAATTTTGAGAAGTTTTCCTATTATGAGACCACACTCAACGAGTATCTGCTGCTTCAGTTTCATGTGCTTTCTGAAGATTTGACAGAAACAGAGAACCTGATTGGGGAATATCTGATCGACTGCATTGACGATAACGGCTATCTGCTCATTGATATGGACTATATCTGCGACATTCTGGGCGTAACACAGGATGTGGTCGAAAAGCTCATCGGAATTATACAACAATTTGATCCCGCCGGGGTCGGCGCCAGGGACATCAAGGAATGTCTGCTGATCCAGCTGCGTCAGGAGGGCTACGACGAGGAGGAATATGAAAATCTTGTCAATAATTATCTGACCGATCTGGCCGAAAACCAGTTTAAGCGGGTCAGCCAGGAAACGGGCATTTCCACCTCGGAACTGGCAGAGTTCAAAGAGCTGATAAAAACGCTGGAACCCAAGCCAGGACGGCAGTTTACCAATT